>SDBU01000268.1_pt1 | contig 74311 bp, 136 predicted proteins | sample 2277071 | NCBI WGS metagenome assembly SDBU01 (sample SAMN10397929, study PRJNA504765) | marine sediment metagenome | isolation source: marine sediment core GS08_GC12, 126 cmbsf | place: Arctic Ocean: Gakkel Ridge, Loki's castle | collected 2008 | reverse complement strand
AACCCAGGACAGACTATTAAATGAAAATGGATAAAACTTTAGTGCCAGGAATTTATAAGATTTATTGGGACACCGGTGGGTTTTCAATTGCAGCTGTTGGTATAAACAGCAAAAACGGTAAGAATTGGCTAGCACCTACTAATTGGTGCTCATTCTCATCTGATGATCCTTTGGTTGATACTTGGGATCCGGTTACTCAAGTCGAACTAATTACTACACAACACTCACCAGATCCACACGGCGACTATGATCGAGCAATGAAAGGAGTTGTTTAATGACTAAGCGCGAAACACTCAAACAATTCATGCGTCGCTTACATTGCGCACATACGAGTTTTGATGAGGTAGCAAAATGGTACTGGAAACAGACTGCTGAAATCGCTAGTCGAGATCGTGCTCTAACAGAGATCGCCAATACCGTTTCTTATGAACACTTGGAAAATGTATCGCCAGAAACACAAACACATCTTATTCGGGTTTCTCCGAAGGAACAAACAAATCGCGAAGAAGAAGATGAGCTTATCGAAAATTTCACTGGTATCGATCGACACAAAAACCCAGAACTTTATTAAAGAAAAGGAAATCTAAAATGCATTTAGCAAGCAAAAATATAATCGCTACAGGGTTTAGACATATAGTTAAAATTGATCATTACCACACAGGTGATTATCCTGATTGGACATGGCACTCTGCAGCTAATGATTTTGTTGACACTTTAGACCTCCATGAGAGTGTGACTTCTCCGTCATATCAAAAAATTTATCATTACAAAGAATTTTCATGTAAAGTCACAATACAAGACGGCGATCTTCCTGGGTATGGAATACTTGTGTTTTTTGAAAATGAAGAAGGTGCGAAACAATGTTTTAACGAGTGGGGCCATCACCGTCGACCACGAAGATATCACTCTTATGGTAAAGATCAATTTAAAAAATATCTGAAAACTTGAATAACAGTGAAAATGTTGATCACACCCTTGAAACAAACATCTCTTTTGTTGTAAACTGTTCTTGTCAGAGATGGCAAGTTAGACAGATAGATAACTAGGAGAAAAATATGTTTATCAAACTCGAGAATGATCGTGGTGTCACCACGACGTTCGAAATCACTCAATACACAACTCAATTTGGTGACCCCGATTGCATTGAAAGCCCTCGTGATTCATTTTGGCTTACGATTTGGCGCAATGCCGACCACAGTGAGGACTATGTTCTAATTGGTAGGAAAACATACCTACAGAACTTTTCAAAAATAGGGTCAATGACAGATGGTCCATGGTCTGCGTTTTACGTTATGAATAACGATGGAAAAACGATTGATTCGTTTAGAATTCCTGAACAGTGGAGGGAAAAGCCAACAATCACGCAACAGGTAAAGGGCGTATACCAACCCACTGATAAATTGGACGATGATGATCCACCTTCAGAAGATTCGACTACTCGACTCTGAATAACCTATAAGTTTGACCCTTTTCTTTGGGTCAAAAATTTTGTATACTCATAGAATGTTTGAGACACCAGCAGAAGACTACGAAATTCGTTGCGAAAAATCCGCACTCGAGTTAGTTCGTTTTATGGATAACGTGATGCGAGCCACCATTGAAGATAGTCACGCAGATGAATTTGGCGATGATGATTATTGGAATTGGTCTGGTAAAATAGTCCTAGAAATGGATATTCCCAACCGTGTGTATCGAGTACCTGTTTTTTGTGAGGATGAAAGTGGCGACGTCGGCATAGGTGACTCAGAATGTGATGGTGGTGATCGCATCGAAGATGTTTGGCGTTGGATGTTAATTGACGAGATAGGTAAGAAATGAGTGCTGACAACTGGTTAGTTTGTCCACAATGTGACGACAACAAAGAAGCGGAAGAAAATCGAATGGTGAATCTTCTTCGCAAGGATTATGGAAAGATTTCTGCTGAGAATTATGAAGAACGCCAACGAGAAGTAAAAGCATTTCTTCGAGAAGAACTGGAGGAAACTCTTCGAGAAGATTATGATTATCAACTAGACCCTGCAACGGAAACATTAGGTGTTTATTACAAATGTCATTGTTCAGTGTGTAGTTTTGGTTTTGAAGTTCATGAAGATATCGATTATCTTCCTTTGGTGAACAAATGACTCCTAACGAACTTTATAAACGCGAACCTGAGCAAACGGTCTCATTCATAGAAACTGACTGGGACGGAAGTTACGTGCGCGGTTGTTACTATAATCATATTCCTGAAATAGATGGATATACGAAATATAAACCAACTGACCGTATACAGATTCGAATATATAAATTCGTACTCTTTGATCACAGACGGTTTTGGAGACTCGCATCATTTTGGCTCGACGATAAACCTGTAATGATTATACGAAATGCCGGTCGAGAGGGTGACGATCATGCTGATAGATTTATTACTAATTATGAACTTTACGTAGAACTTGTATCACTTCTTTTGACTCTTCAAATTCCAGAAGAAATTGAACACAGTGACATAATTGATCCAGATAGTGAACACAATATAACATGGTTTTATGGACAAGATCTTGAGGATGAAACGACCAACTGAATTTTATCAATGTGCGTGGGAAACGTTTAACGCTGATAAACGTGATGTTTTTGGATATCAAAAAGCTTTGGATGCCTTTGCCTTTGCAGCAAATAAATATGACGTAACATTAAGCGGTTGTATGAAAAACAAATCACAAGCATTAAGCCACATGAAAGATGATGTCTATAGAAAGGTTCGAAAAGCCTACATGAATAAATACGAAATTATAGAATCAAAATATGTTGACGTGTTTCATGAAGATGGTAATTGGATAGTAGACTGCTACGTTAAAGGAACAAAATGAAAATACTAATATTCGGATTGCCAGGATCTGGTAAGACTACGCTGGCGAAGTATTTGATTGAATTTTTGGGCAAAGGTAACCTTTACCCTGTTTGGTATAATGCTGATGAGATTCGAAAGCAACATGATGATTGGGACTTCTCTGATGAAGGTCGCCTTCGCCAAGCAAACAGAATGAAAGACTTAATGGATGAAGCAGACTCAGATGGTTTTGATGTTATTTGTGATTTTGTTTGTCCAACAAATGAACTTAGAGAGCTCTTCGGAGGAGATGTCTATCGCATTTGGGTAGATACAATTGCCGAAGGTCGTTTTGAAGATACAAATCAACTTTTTCAAGAACCACCTTCAATGGGAACGTGTAGTTGTAGCTATATAGTTGAAGAACAACGAGGCGATGTTGATGCTCGTCATATCATGTGGGAACTAAAAGGTAAAGAATTTAGTGGAAGGAAACCAACAGCTCAAATGCTTGGTAGATTCCAACCTTGGCATGATGGACATCAAGCATTATTTGAACGAGCTCTGTCAAAAACAGGACAAGTTTTATTGATGATCAGAGACATGCCAACAGACGAAAGCAATCCTTACACGGCTACAGAAGTTGCAAGCAACCTGAGACTTGAATTGGCTCCTTATGCTGGAAAAGTTTTAACGGCTATCGTTCCAAACATTACGCATATTGTATATGGACGAGGTGTTGGTTACAAAGTTGAACAAGAACACTTTGATGCTGAAACTGAAAGTATTAGCGCAACAAAAATTAGAGAAAGCATGAGAATAGACACGGAACAGTGGGAAGATGAAGGGGGAAACGTATAGACCTATAGCTCAGGGGTAGAGCATCGTACTGATAATGCGGGGGTCGTTGGTTCAAATCCAACTAGGTCTACCAATAAATACCCTTATGAAATTCAGTGAACTACAAGAAGCTCGACTTGCAGGATCTGGTATGATTGGTGTATTGACTGATGATACAACTGATGGTGACGCAGCGTGGGGCTCCTACGGAATTAATCTCGAGCCAGGACAATCACTTGAAAAACAAGTTGCTAATTGGCTGATTAAGGATTTTTTTGGTGAGCCTGGCGGGCTTGAAGACTTTAAACACGAACTTGAAGAGCATTTAACATCAGAACAACCTGTACTACCTACAGCTGTTTGGATTGTTCCAGCGGATCTGTATAATATAGTCCATGCTGCATCTCAACAAACAGATCCAGGTGGTGATTCAGCTTGGTATGCGATGCACCAACTGATAAAAACAATCTATCTGAATGCTGCTAAAGAAACTCTCCAGTTAGACTGGAAAAAATTTAAATAGTGAACGACGCTGCGGTTGCCAGAAGCACTTATGCTGGTCCCAAAGTCACAACTCGGTCGGCCAAATGCACTCGTGCAGTCGGCGCGAGAAAGGCAGAGGGATATCTCAAACAGATTGATTAAGAAAAGTTGGCCACTATTTGCTCCATAAGTGTTGACGGCAGCACGCTACTTTCGTAAGGTAGAGGAGTCAGTTCAACTCTGACATGGAGCTCCAATGATCATAACAGACGAAATGGATGATTTTATCACCGAAAAAACTGCTGAGTGGACGTTTGCTCAAGACAGTGGTTGTAACTGTCCATCAGGAAACCCTCCTTGTGGATTCTGTGAGGGTGGATACAGTTTAGAGCTCGCCGAATTTCTTGTGCTTGCTATTGCGGAAGAATTTGGGTCATTTGAAGACCCACATGAAGATTATAATCGCGCAATGAAGGACCTGTTTTGATTAAACGTGACTATCACGGATTCTATAAGGACGCCGCTCTAGCCGACGCAGAATCGGTTATAGGCAGCGTTCGCATGCGAGGCAAGACAGAGGAAGCTGAGTTCATAACTGGGTTTGGTGTGATTCGTGAAGAACTCTTTGATTTACTTGAAAAACATTCACTTGAACCTACCTATAAGTTAAATAATCCTGGGACGATTCTTGTCACCATTGAATAAGCTCGCATAGCTCAGTTGGCAGAGCGCAGTCTTGGTAAGGCTGAGGCCGCTGGTTCAATTCCAGCTGTGAGCACCAATCCTTGTAAATACCTCTATGAAAATACAAAGATTATCAGAAGCCAAATACACTAACTTTCAGAGAGGATCTCTTGAATGGGTTCTTCAAAATTTCTTTGATGATCAACACGAACGAACCAGTCCTGGTGGCAACGCACACACAGATGTTTATAAAGTTAAAGATGACTTTATTGCAATTTATCTTAACCAACATATTGTTGATTTAATAGAAATCGACCGTAAAAACGACACAATCTATGTATACCCATTAATAGGAAACTCTCAACGCCATAGCTATCGTATGGGTGCTCTCGCCGATAAGTTGATAATTTTCCGTAAAGATAGGGTTCATCCATAATAAATAATGATATGAAACTCTTAGCTGAAATTTATAATCTTATCGAACCTTCAGAAGTAGATAAAGGTGGTACTGAAATGAAGTATCCTAATGTTTATAAAGAAAAAGGTAAGATTGGAGCAAAAACAAAGATAAGTAAAAAGACAGTGGTAGTTCGAAACACTGCAACAGGACGTATCTACGGACGTAGAACAATTTATTCAAAATGAGTAATCTAAAAGAATTATTTGAAATACAGCTCAACGAGAATGATGAGGATGAGCGTCAGCGCGAACGTCAAGCTCAACAACAAGATCAGACTCGCACACAAACTCGTACAGCTGATCCAGAAATGGCTCCTGATATGAGCGCATTTCAACGAGACATGGATGCTAAAGAACAAGGAACAGCAAATGTTCCTCAAAAGAAAAGATGGGGTAATCTTCCTTCTCTAAGGCAAGCATCAGCAGCAGCAACACGACAAGCAACTGCAAACGTAGGCCTTCCAGCTGAGGCAGGTGAAAAGCTATCCTTCTTACAATCTTTGGGTTTAGAAGATGAAATTTCTGACGAACAGGCTATGGCCATTGCTGGAAGGGATGCAGATCAAGATGTTGATATGGCTGTCGGACGTCCAGAACCTCAGACACTTGGAACTGATGTGGCAACAATTGAAACGTTACCAGATGTTATCAACAAAGAAGTTGCTAAACATGCTCCCGTCGAACCAGATTGGCACCAAGTTAAACACCTTCCAGGATACGTTAAAGGAGCTATTCGAGCAATGGGGCGTCAGGTATTTGGCGTGTTTACCAAGACAAAAATTGAAGATATTCAAGTAATTGCAAATCTTGGTGGTTCTGGACCTAATACAGAACGTGAAATTAATGCAGTAGCCGGTTGGTTAAAAGATAATGGTACTCGTGATACTGATGGAGAAATGAACTTCAACCAGTCAATTCCTGACTATGATGCTGAATTTAAAATGTATAGTGCTGAAAACTTTACGTTTATGATTGTTCAAGACGATTACGGTAACTATGTCTATTCGTGGCCAACTGCTGACAACAAATATGGTCAACCTGAACGGTCAGCTCCTCGTATTAAATAGACTTTATTTTAGCGCCACCACTAACATCAAGCGCGTTCACATCTTTACCAGTACCTAGCTTTTTAAGCACAGCTCGACCAGCAGCCGTCAACGAAATTTTCTTTTTACCTGAGCTACCTTCTTTTGCTTTAATTAAACCAAGATCATACATTTTATGAAAGTATGTATTTTCATTTACTTCGTTATTATTTGATGCTTGTGTCAGAATTTGATGATGGTCTGAATTTGATTTAACAATAAATTGTTGTGAAGGTTTAACCTTCCATTTGAATTGTTTCTTTGCACCCAGCACATACTTAACCAGTTTCGGCGTTATTGATTGACGATTTGTCATATCAAGTAATCCCTTACCAGGTGCCATTTGTTGTGTATCCGAATCCCAATCAAAATCTGGTCCGTAGATAGATTGAATTTTATTCTTTGCTACAACAACTACTCCAAGATGATCACCTGAACTATCGATTAACTTCCATGCCTCACCATCTAGTGATTGTAAATCAAGTCCTCGACGAACCCATTCAGCCATCTCTTCACTGTCCATACGAACCATTTGCGTACCACTCTCAAAGGCAACCTCGTCAACACCTTCTTCGCCTTTCTTTAATTTACTGTGCTTTTCTTTTTGAATCATAGCACCTGTGGCTACTTTACCGTTGTGGACACGTAATTCCTCTTTGTCTCCAAAAGCATTCTTATCAAAAACTAATCCATGTTGTTCAGCAAACGCGTTAAGCTGTGTTGCAACTTGATCATGATCACCCCAATTTTGTAATTCGTGCCGCTCTGTTGTTCCATCAATCTCAACTATAATTTTGCCATCCGCTAACATGAATACTTGATGTTTTTTACCACCAGCACCATAAGCAACACTAACAAGGAAGATTGTGTCAGGTGTACCATTAAACACTTTACGATATAGTGCGTCTGGATCTTGTCCTTTCCAATTATCAGCGTCTTCTTGAGTTGCTGACGACCATAAACTTTGTCCACGAGCATATTTGGTATCACTCAAAGCATAATCAAGTTTTAGTTGTACTTCGGTATCGTGATCCCAGAGTCGATCTGGATGATCTTTTTGATCTTTTGGTACATCACGTGACCGAACATTACCGATTGTGACAACAGCGTTAATGGCGTTAAATCGATCACCAGGTGGAATCTTTGACAAATCAATTTTCAATCCAGCTGGATCACCTTCAAGTTTTTTAGGCGCTGGATCGAAAACTTTATACTTTCCTTTTTCTCTAACAATTCCATTATTATACGCGAATGATCTTGTTAACTTTGTGTCTTCTTGATTTGCAATAGATACTGCAGACCTAATTAGTCTGTTTCGTCTAACTTGTTCATCGCCTGGACCAGAACCAGCACCAACGTCAGTTGTTGATACTCGGTCCATCGCAACGTTAACTTCTACAGGAACAAGAATATTATCTTTAGTTTTTACTAAAGCAAAGTGCTTTCCTTCTTTTTCCATGTCTTCATGATCAGTATCAGTCATTTTTTCTTTCGTGATATAAACAGTGTGTATGCCCATTGGCTTCCACTTTTCGTCGTCACCCCAACCACCATAACCACCTGATGCTTGTAAAGATTGTTGAATCATTTTTACTTGGTCATCGTCGGTATGTTTTTCCCAATGAATATTCTTATCACCTTCAAGATCTTTTTCTGATTTAACTGGTTCGAACTTACCTGTCTTGTGGTTAATCTTGATTCGTTCATTCCAAAACAAGTCGCGTGCCATCTTATCATTGACAGAGTCAATATATCCTCTACGAATCAATTCACCAACAAATTCTCTGGCCGCTTTACCTTTAATTACTGATTCGAGTAGAGATTCTTTTAGTGTTGGGTGTCGATGAAGCTTTTCAAGTTTCTTATTCTCAACAGCTCCCGAAACCAAAGGTAGATCATTACTATTGCGTAGTTCGTAAATATTAGGAGCTTCACCACGATGGCCTACCATATCTGGATATAAATCTCTGAGTAATTCCTTTACTACATCCGACTGAGATCCAGCTTTAATTTGGACGAGTTCATTGCCATCAGGAAACCTAGCAATTGAGTCTTTTAGGATATATTTCTTGATTGCTTCTGGACGCGTATACATATTTCCTTCGATATAAAAATATCCAGCTCGTCGAAAATCATGTTCAGCAGTACTACTAAGTTTTAATGGATTCTTGCCACCTCCATTATTAACGAAATTCATAACATACGGCATATACTTTTCAACTGGTGGCTTATTGTTTTTGCCTTTCATCTCTTGAATTTCGTGAGCTTTGTTATTGATCCTAGCAGCGACAACTGTTTCGTCATTACCTTTACGCATAACAACCATTTCATAACCACTGTCACGACTACTCGAGCGAGTATACATTTGACCAATACAGTTTTGAAGGGCTTTACCTTCTCGTTTGTATGCTTCAGATGTTTGAAGAATATACCATCTATATCCCCCACCCGAGTCATGAATTTGAGTCATACCTTCTTCAGAACGAGTAGCTTTCTTAGAACCTCGTTTGAAGTAATCCTGACTTTTGCTCATTAACATGTCTAGATTTTCTGCTTTTGGAAAACCAGTAAGTTCTCGTTTTGCAACTGCTTGGTTGTCTGGATTATCACCTTTAAGATCATGCTCAATAGCATTTACATAGTGAGATAAATGCTCCATTGCATCATCAAGATCTCCATCGGGTTTAAAATACACGAGCTGTTTCTTTCGAGCCGCATCACGAGCCCAAGAAGGAGCGTTTGGTGGAAGCTGACGTACAACATGATGAAAGCGCTCATCGTTGACAAATAATTTACCTAATTTCTTCGAAAACATCTTCTTGGCGTCATTTGAACCAAGATGTTGTAGATAAAATTCAATGTATTTGACAATTGAAACACCTTCAAACTCGTCTTTTAGGTTAAGTACGTTAGCTTCGTTGAGTAATCCAAAAAAATGGCCAGAATTCAGGTTGATAATCTTCATACTGATATTTATTGGTTGACCAGTTGTAATGTCTTTGAATTTGGGATAAAATGGTTCATTATGGAAAAACCCGCAGAACGAATCGCGAGACTACCAGAGCCAATTCAAAGGCACGTTTACCCAGATGACCCATATTGGTGTTACGTACCTGAAGGATGGAGTGATCTCGTGTGCAAATTGAATGAACACCTTGAAGCGATCGAACCTGACTATATTTTGCATCAAGTCAAGGAGAAATTCGGCGGTTTACGGTACTACACGTACACTCCAGAACGTACACACGATGAGCACGACCTGTTCTGGATCCTCGTTTCGTACTATGAAACCATGTCACTTAGAGTATGTGATATGTGTGGTGGAAGAGGCGAATTGTATAATAAGCGTGGTTATGTTAAAACTCGATGTGAGGAGCATGCAGATGGTGGAGAACTCATCAAAGATTAGGCTTGTTATCGATAACACAAACATCATTAAGAAACAATCATTTAAACAACCCATCGTGGTAACTCGCGATGAAATGAAACACCTTAGACAAGGATTTACAAAATGGCTAAACGAACGATGATTTTTGAGAATGGCCGCGTTGTTGTTCGCGGTGGTGGTAAAATGCCTGTGATTGAACCAATTGGTAATGAGGTAAGCAACGAAGAACTTCAAGAATTGTTCAAACTACACGGATTTACACAGGATAAAGAAGATGACTGACTGTATGTTTTGTAATGGACCAGCTCAAGAAAGAGAAGAGGTCGATAAATTTCAATATGGAGCTGATGAAGATGCTGTTGTTCTAACAGCAACCGTCATTGTTATTTCTTGTGACGACTGTGAAGAGCAGTGGACAGATTGGCGGTCAGAGGATTCAAGACAAGAAGCAGTGGAAGCTCACTTAGCAAACAAAGGTATATACTTATGCACTGTTTGTAGATCAGTTCCTGTTGATGTTTCAGAAGGTATTGATACATGCGAACGCTGCTTACTTAACCAAGGAATTACATGAGCTAATGGAAATATTCGTTATATTATATGGAGCAATTGTTGCTTTGTTTGCGACAGTGCTTGCTTTTGTTATAGTTGTGGTAGCAATCGTTGGTGCAATAATTATTGCATTCAGTCCGTTTATAGTCGTTGGCGCGATTTTATGGGGACTTTATCGATTATTCCACAAACCACCAAAAGAATAAATAAAGGCATGATTAAAAAGGAGCACTATGATGGCATCACTTAGATGCCCGCACCGCTACCGACAATTGAGTCGGATGCTGGATGTGGGCCAAGGAAGCCATCATGGAGAAAAATCGGAAGAGAGCATTACGTCGTTTTCACGACGACAGAATGTTAGATCGCGCTAAAGAAATGATCTTGGCTTGGTATTGGTGGGATCAAACACCTCCAGATCCAGACGAGATTCATCAACAAGCAAGACGAAGACGTGATCATATGTGTGGCTGCTCGTGTTCAGGATGTGGAAATCCACGTCACAAAGCATGGGATTCACGACGATACCGCTTAACAATGCCAGAGAGAAAAGCAGAAGATTCATATTTAGATGCGGTAAAAGAGTATTTGACCGTTGACCCAAACGATAACCAAGAGTAAAATTAACAGATGCACATACATATTTGCCCAGTAGAAATCACAGCAGCATTAATGGTTGTCGAGCACGGAACTCTATATCTGCGTTCATCCTGGTGCTATCATGTGCAAAATATAAAGGATAAAATAAATGAACGGAAAGACTGCGCGCATGCTTCGGAAGATGCAAGCGAACGACAAGAAGTCGAAACGACTTTGGAAGTCTCTGACACAGGCCCAGCAAGCAAAAGTCACAGCAACGTATAACTCCTTCGAAGACAAAAACGAAGGCGCAAAAGAGGCTGTCGTAACCTTTATGGAACAACTATTCGGTCGTAAGTTCACCGCAGAGAAAAGCTAATGCCTTGGGTTGGTTTTGATTTTGATGGCACTCTTGCCAAAGAGCATACTTTTGAACCAATCAAACCAGTAGTTGATAGGCTGTGGAGGTATCTCAAAAACGGTACCGAGTGTCGAATTCTAACTGCTCGTGGAAACGATGCGTATGGAATCAATTTAGTTAAAACGTGGCTACAAGAACAAGGCTTACCGGATCTCGAAGTAACAAGTAAAAAAGATTACCAAATGATTGTCCTTTATGACGACCGTGCTCGCCAAGTAATTCAAGATCGAGGAATTTTTGTGGGTGAGCCAGAGGAACCACTTCGCCCTGGCGAAATAATTCTACCAGAGAATAATGATGGAAGTTGAGGAAGCCCTATCAGAGATCGAAAATACGCTCAGAAAAATCGATCCAATACTTCTTTATCGATCGAACATAGGAAAAGAATTGCAAAATATTCTTCGTAGATTGCGTGATGAAAAGCGACCAGGAGTAATATCGGATATACAAAGATTATGAGATGTTCCGAATAATGAAAATAAAGTGACCATATTTAATACAGTTAAATCAACAACAAAAATTGGTAAAAAAGGTGTCGATGCGAATGTAGCAGCCGTTGATTATATTATTCAAAACAACATTTCTGGCTCTATTGTTGAGTGTGGTGTTTGGAAAGGTGGTTCAGTTGCTGCTTTTTTGTATCAATTAATCAGCTACAACGACATATCACGAGACGTTTATTTATTCGATACGTTTACAGGAATGTCAGAACCTTCTGTGCATGATATAAAAAACACAAATAATCAGACTGTGGTTGAAAAATACAAAAAACTTCAACAAGAAACTTTTAATCTCTGGTGTTATGCTCCTCTTGCTGTCGTACAAGAAACGATAGCCAAAACAAACTATCCCAGCAATAAAATTAATTACATTAAAGGTAAAGTAGAAGATACTTTACCAACATTTTCAGTTAACAAAATAGCAATTCTTAGATTAGATACAGATTTTTACGAAAGTACCAAAGCTGAATTAGAACATCTCTACCCAAAAGTTTCTTCTGGTGGAATTATAATAATTGATGATTATGGGGTTTGGCAGGGCGCTCGCAAGGCTACCGATGAATATTTTATCAAGAATGATATTAATGTAGTCTTAACTTATATTGATAAACCAAGAAGGTACTTTATTAAACCATGAAACTATTCAACAAAGAAATTGGTAGTAATAAACCACTATTCATAATTGCAGGGCCCTGTGCAGCGGAAAGCGAAGCGCTTGCTTTTGAGGTTGCTGGAACTGTAAAAGAAATATGCAAAAGATTAGATATTTTATATATCTTCAAGGCTTCGTACGACAAAGCAAATCGCTCCTCGGTTGATAGTTATCGTGGACCAGGCCAAGAAGAAGGTCTCCGCATTCTTGAAAAGGTTGGTAGAGTACTCGATATCCCTGTTATTACCGACGTTCACGAAAATACCAAATTAGACGAAATTGTTGATGCTGTCGATATGCTACAAACTCCAGCGTTCCTTTGTCGTCAAACCGATTTTATTACAAATGTTGCCAATTGTGGACTACCAGTAAATGTTAAGAAAGGTCAGTTCCTTTCTCCACCTGAAATGAAAAATGTTGTTGATAAATTTCATTCAACTGGTAACACACAAATGACTATATGTGAGCGGGGTTTTTCATTCGGATATAATAACCTCGTTTCAGATATGCGAGGTCTCGCTATTATGCGAAACTTTGCACCAGTTGTATTTGATGCAACCCACTCTGTTCAAGCTCCTGGAGGTCTAGGAACAGCATCGGGCGGTGCTCGAAAGTTCGCACCAGTACTTGCTCGCGCAGCGGTCGCTGCTGGATGCGCTGGTGTTTTTATGGAGACTCATCCAAACCCAGATGAGGCTCTTAGTGATGGCCCCAATTCATTACCTTTGGATTGTATGGAAGAACTGATAACAACACTTGTCCGTCTCGACTATGCAACAAAATCAACTCCATATATTGAGGACAACCTAAAATGATTACACGAGAGATTAAGGCAAATAACCTCGAAGACTTCTACGAACAAATTCGAAACATTCAAGAAGTAAGACACGGAAAAGAATATACAAGCGTCCACGAGGAAATCCGTCGCTTGTTACCTGAATGTGAATCATACACAGAATTTGGTGTTATGCAAGGAACCACACTGGCAATTCCTCTACTCTCAAAAGTATCCAAGGTGCGAGGATATGACATTCAGTTAACATCCAATAATGCTGTCCGATATGACAAAGGACAACATTTATTTGAAACTTATGCTAAAGAAAACGATATTGATTTTCAAGTAATTGAAGCAGACACTGCTACATGCGAAATTATTGAACAAGTAGATTTGCTTTATATTGACAGTTGTCACCAAGCCAAACACCTTATACGAGAACTCACGCAACACTCGAATAACGCTAATAAGTTTATCGTATTTCATGACACAACCGCAAACCCAGCCCTTGCTTCGGTTATACAAAATTTTGTATCCAATGATGAATGGTCTATTCATAAAGTATCTACAAGCAGTGTTGGATTTATGACTATAAAGAGAATCACATGAAACGGCCTATAATGCTATGGATTACCTCACGAAGTCGTTCTTCGATGGTATCCAATATTTTTATTCATCATGGAGTTTGGTGGGGTAATACGATTGCCACCCAGGATTACATTGAAAACAATAAACGTAAGAGCTATGTCTCTTACGAAAACCAAAACATCAAAAAAGTTTTGTTGAAATATAAAACCAAACACTGGAAAAAGATTCATCTCACACCAGTTTTTCCTGTCGATGGCTTTACGCGAGACTTAGCAAAGTTTCTTCCATCAGATAAAACATGGATGATGAAAACTGGCGTTGAATACTTCAACGCTTTCAAGGAACTTAATCCCTATAATATTTTTATTAAGCGAACACCGGAAGATGTTGCTAAATCTTTATCAAGTAAACGACGTAACGTGGTGTATGGTGATGCACTACACGCAGCAAATTGGAGATTCAACTATATGGATGAACTTCAAGAAGAATTCGGCGGAGTAAGTGTTAATACAGATAATATTATCAATAATGATTTTTCAGAAATGCAACAAGCAATTGAATATTGTGGATTAGTGTTTGATGAAAAGTCTGCACGAGGAGCTATAAATGACTAACCCGTTTGATTTTTTTGATCGTGTATATTGTATCCATCTACCCAACCAACGAGAACGACGTACTCAAATACAGAAAGAATTTGAATCTGTAGGTATTAATAACGTACAGTTTGTTCACGCATCACCACCTCCTGCAAAATTCAAAATGTCGAACATGCGTCGAAACTCACGCGGTGAATATGGAGTCAATCTAAGTCAAATAAAGGCTGTTGTTCATGCTATTTCTGATGGTGCTAAACGTCCTTTATTTTTTGAGGACGATATTTATTTTACTGAAGATGCAACTCTGAATCTTCAAACCGCTCTAAAGGAGCTACCAAAAGATTGGGGAGTATTTTATATGGGTGGTCATCCTCGTGGTCCTGTACCAGCTCGCCAAGCAGTTAGAGTCGGCGAAACCGTAGTAAAAATTCAACGATACTCATTTGCGGACGCTTATTCGATCAACGGAAACCAACTGAAAAACTTCTATGATTATTGGAGTGAACACATTACTAGAGATGATGCAATGTATGATTTTATATTAGGTGAATTCGCTGGAGCCAATAATGGATATAGTTTGTACCCATTACTCTGCGAACAACATCCAGGAATAAGTGGAGTGACCTTGCAACACGACAACAAAGATAGCTTAATAGCCAGGGCTTGGGCTTCACATCTTGGACCAGCAAGTCTAATTCCAAGACATAAGAAAATATTTGATGATTGGAAAATTAAGAATCCTGGTAGGTGGGAACAAACACTGAAAAGAATGGCGAAGAGGAAATGATAAAAGTGTTTGTAGGAACAGATGATCTTCAGCAAGATGCTGAAAAGGTGCTCGAATATTCAATTCGCACTAATACAAAAGATGATGTGAACTTAACCTTTATGAGACTTGGGTGGCAAACACCCCCAACAGGATTCTCATCTCATCGTTATCTAATTCCTAAACTGTGTAACTACAAAGGGTATGCAATCTATTTGGATGTTGATATGTTGGTGCTAGGTGACTTATCTGAATTATGGAACTACAAAACAAAAGGCAAGTGGTGTATCACACACTTCAATAAAAAGAACCGAGATGAAGTTAGTGTAATAGACTGCAGTGCGTTTAGAGATCTACCAAAGGAAAACCAACTTAAAATGATAAGCGGAAAACAAATGGCCCGTAGTATAATTAATAGTGGAGTTGATGGTTCTCGAGCTAGTCGTTACTTAAAAAATATTCCAAAAACCTGGAATCATCAAAGACTATGCATGGGTGCAAGTAAGGCTTTATTGTGCTCTGATGATTCTTGTGATGGCCAACTTGGAGAAACAAAACTAATTCATTATACAAATCTTAGAGCTCAACCTTGGTGCCCAGATCCAACAATTGATTATATGCCATATGGATGTACGAAAGCTGCTGATTTATTTTTTGAATACTTAGATATGGCAAATAAATGAAATAATCTATCAAGTTTGGGTAATACCGAAAATCATAAATAACCAAGCAAAAGAGGGATTTGACTAAATGAAACACGTTAATACAAAAAATCAAGATTTAAGGTGGGAGGGTAACCCCAGTCCACGAAAACGGTGGGAGGTTGTCCGTTCATTTGTAGAACAATATAACTGGAAAATCGGAGTAGAGCTTGGTGTGTGGAAAGGAGCAACATTTTTTTATCTTTTGAATAAATGTCCAAAGTTAACATTAACTGGAATTGATATATGGGCCTCACAACCGGACAATCCAGACTATGTTAAGCAATATATAAAACCCGGAAAGTTGTGGGATCATGATCAACATGAAGCGGAAGTTCGATCAAAACTGAAAGCTGGAAACTATGGTGATCGAGCTAAGCTAATAAGGGGACTAAGCTACGAAGTAGCTGACCAATTCAAAGACAATAGCATAGATTTCGTCTTTATTGACGCAGATCATTCCGAAAACGGAGTACGACGGGATATAGAAGCATGGTATCCAAAAGTAAAAAATACAGGGTATCTCTGTGGGCATGATATAAACTGGGTAACAGTCTATAACGTCGTTGAAGAACTCTTACCAGGATATTCCGAAGATGATGGAAATATGTGGATAAGAAAAAAATGATTAATGTCGTCTGTATTAAATGGGGTAAAAAATACTCCGCGAAATATGCAAACAATCTTTTTTCTATGGTTTCTAGACATTTAACAGTTCCTTTTAAGTTTGTGTGTCTAACAGATAACCCCAACGGTATTAATGAAGAAATATCAACGGCACCAATACCAGACACATCATTAACAGGATGGTGGACTAAATTATCCCTATTCGCCCCTAACGTTGGCATCGAGGGACCAATTCTTTATATGGATCTGGATGTTGTTATTGTAGATAACATCGATTGTTTCGCGTCTGCTAAGGAGGAGTTGTTAACAGCGGTAAAGTGGCGTGAAAGATCTATCCTAAATAGTTCTATTATGCGGTTTGAAGCAGGAAAACACGTAGATATCTACGACGATTTTGTGCATCAGAAAAAAGAAATTCTGAGTTTTCGAAAGGGCTTCACAAGGCTTCCTGGTGTTATTAAAAATGATCAGGAATGGGTTACAGAAAAACGTCCGGATGCAGTTTTGTGGCCGGATGAATGGTACAGTTCATACAAGCACCACTGTTATGATAAAAGAACTGACACATGTAGCATACCAGATGGTACCAAAATAATTGTATTTCATGGAACTCCAAACCCTCCCGACGCTCACCCAACAATACGACAACATTGGAAATGAAGGAGTAAAAAATGAAACAAGTAGCAGGAATGTGGATTCTAGATGATGATGTGTACTTCGAAAGAAAATTTACAGAATCAGGAGGCACGTTTGAAAACGATCATTTGGATAAGGCATTAAAATACGTCAATTTTTTCGAACTTGCGATAGACGGTGGAGCTCATTATGGTTCTTGGACAAAAGACATGGTTGCTAAGTTCAACACAGTTTTAGCGTTTGAACCCCGAGTTGATATTTTTGAATGTTTACAAAAAAATATAACAGAACAGAATGCACAACTGCACAATGAAGCCCTTAGCAACAAAGTTGAAAAAGTAAAAATAGGTAAAGGTGAAAACTTTCCTCTTGGACCAAACGCAAATACGGGATGCTCTTCAATTAGAGGTGAAGGAAATATAAATGCAATTCCAATCGATAATCTCAATCTCACGGCTCTGAGTTTCCTCAAGCTCGACATTGAAGGATATGAATACTATGCGCTTAAAGGAGCGGAACAAACTATTATTAAATATCAGCCAGTGATTATAATCGAAGAAAAGGGATATTCAAAACGATATTTTAAAATTCCAAGAAAAGCATCACTAGAGTTTTTAGATGATCTTGGGTACGTATGTAAAGAAGTTTTGAAGGGACGAGATTACATCTACGTTCATAAAACACAAGACAATGCAAGTGAAACATTTTGATTTTTGGCAAAACCAACAGGGAATAAACAATATTAAGCCAAGACATGTTGGGGAATTGTGGGAAAGTTTCAACATAGAAGCGGTTGTTAAAAACTTAGTTGGCTCACAAGCAGTAGTAGATGTTGGGTGTGGAGTAGGTCGCCTAGCGCCAGCGTTTACCGTTGAGCAGTATATTGGGGTAGATCCTAACAAATTGGCTATTAATATTGCCCAGCAAGAGAACCCCAAATATCAGTTTATACACTTACAGAATTACAATAAGATACCAAAACAATGTGTTATGTTATTGATTTCTGTGGCCTTACACATTCCAGACGATGAAATTCAACAAGTATTTCAACAAGCTGGTCAACGCATTATAATTGGTGAGACGATGATGAGACGAAAAACTCGTAAACCTAGTCCCGGATATGCGCCACACTACACCCGAACCCCCGCCGACTACAAGTCTTTATTTAGCACAACTCAGTGGGATGAAGCAGATACCTTTGAACTTTACGACACAAACAGTAATAAACTATTTACCTTTGTTGAATTTCGGAGAATAGCAAAATGGATTTAGTTTATGGAACGGGAATAGATTTAGACAAAGCTGATGTATTCATAATGATGAACGAGCACTCATATGCAGCCTTTATGGGTGTGTTATCAAACATTTACATGAAAGCACACGCAATAAGTTCACTAAGAACCAGTGAATATAGTGCAGCTCTTATAATAAATGAATCAATGACTAAACCATATAAAACTCAACCGGAATCATCTTTGACAAGACTCAAATCAATTATTGCGCGATTATCTGAACCGGCTGGCGGCATTAACCTGAGTGTGTACGTTGGAGATAGCGATGCATTCGCACCCCAATCAAAGGTAGGATTAAAACATAGTGTATCACAATGTTGGCCTCTGAGGAAAAGTAATACTCCTCAAATCATAACCGGAAATGCCTCACCTGATATTTTAAATAAGGGCGAAAATATTGTTCGATACGCTCCAGCTAACATAATTGCTCCTTTCGTTGATCAGTTAATGGATTACGGGACTCCGATATCTGAAGTCTTCGGGGCACTAGAAAAAAGTAAAGCACACATATGTTATCAGGGTGGTACAGCGTGGCTTAGTATTGCCATGAATATACCAACCTTTATTGTTCACCCCACAAATATAACTAACCAGCATCACTTGAAAACCAAGGTGTACGGTCAGGATTTGGGCAACATAAATATCATCCAAGGTGAAAAAATTATGCATGTTAGAAAACATCCTCATGAGCACCATGTACATATATCACATCTTAAAAAAGAACTTCAGAGAATAATATGAACAAATATGACTATTACATAGAACAATATAAACAAGCGCATCAAGACCCAAAAACATTTCCTGGTATCAGTCTTCGGTACTATGTGCGTGATATTAAACGGTTGATTGAGGGAACTAACTCCAAAACGCTATTGGATTATGGATGCGGAAAAGGGGAGCAATATACTAACCACGAACTAATGAGCAAATATGGAGAGATGCCAAACGATCGGTGGGGCATCACACCAACCCTATATGACCCAGCCGTTCCATCACACGACGTTCTCCCAGAAGGAACCTTTGATGGTGTAATTTGTACAGATGTAATGGAGCATATTCCAGAAAGCGGTGTTGATATTGTATTTGAACAAGCCCTGTCTAAAGCAGACAAGTTTGCTTTCTTTGCTATTGCTACGTATATTGGGAAGCCCACCTCCTATAAACTTCCCAACGGCGAACAACCACACATTACCGTTAAATCCGATCAGTGGTGGATTGATCGTATTAAACAGCATAACATTGCTGGCAAACAAGTTCAATTGGCTTTCAATGGACGCAACGCACTACGTAAACAAGTCTTGACTGGTTGGAGAAGTTAAATGATCATTCATGATTGTAAAGCTGTATTCGTACACATACCAAAAACTGCTGGTGTGTCGATTACACATATGATCATGAGTTCAATCATTGGTCGAGACACTTCTGGTGAAATTGGTCAGATGTCGAGAGAGTTAAAACTTCGATTCGAACTAAGAGGACCACAGAAACACAAGCAAGGAAAATTTTTTGTTCGTGATGGTGACATTACTCAAGAACAATGGAACTCATACTTCAAGTTTGCACTCATTCGCAATCCGTGGGACCGAGCAGTTAGCGAATTTCACTGGAGACACACACTTACAAAAAGACGACCATCGAAAGATTTTGCTGAGTTCTTAAATTACTGTGAGCGACGCATCAAAGGAATAGATCAAGATATATATTCACCTCACGCTCAACCACAAGCAACGTTCGTAACGAACAATAAAGGAAAGTTGATCCTCGATAAATTGTATCGTTTCGAAGAATTACCAAAGGCCGTCGAAAGTATCGGAGAGAAGTTGATGCTTCCTCTCAAACTAACCAAACACAATACTTCGAAGCACAAGCACTACAGTGAGTATTACAATGAGCAAACGAAGCTAAAGGTTGCAAATTTATATAAGCAAGATATTGAGATGTTTGGCTATGACTTCTAAAAACAAAATGAGAATAGTTTGTATATATACAGAGCAAATTTCATCGTCAAAGAAAATTGCTGATCGCTGCATTAAATCAGGACTAAAATTTGGTTATAAAGTAGAACCCTATCGATCAGTATTTTATAAAAATGTGATGGGACCCATTGAAAAGTTAGGACTGAAATCAAAATATAAACCACGCCATTGTTCAATTAGTTTTAAACGTAAAGAAGTATCAATTACTCGTTTAGCAAACGGAATTACTCATTACATGGTTTATAAAGAATGTGTTGAAAAAAATGAACCTGTATGCATTCTCGAACACGATGCATATTTTGTTGGTAAACTACCTGAACCAAAAGAAGAGGGTATTATTCAAGTTAGTTCACACAACGAACGAGATATTGATACTGCAGAGGGCTGGAGAGGTTGTGGTCGCGGTCAAAAAATGACTGCACACGAACCACATCGAGAAGTCTACTGGACGGAAGACCTGGGAGTTGTTCGTCATCCTCTGAGCGGGTTAAACGGAACATCAGGCTATATTATTGGTTCGAAGGCTGCTGAACAAATGATTGACTATATAGAAAAAGATGGAGTTGCAAACGCTGATCGTATTCGAACCGAACACGTTGGTGAAGGTAATCTATGGCTTCAAAAACCACAGTCCGTGTGGTCGGATCACGGTGTTATAACAGCGCACATAGCACGAAGAGATTTTAAGGGGCGTTCTAGAGCACACGCTAGAGGGAGAAGAAGAGGGAGAAGAAGAGGGAAGGAAAAGAAGAAGAGGGGAGAATCATAGATGTATATAGTTTCATATCCAAAAAGTGGTCGGACGTGGCTCAGATGTTTAATTGCAAGATATGTTCAATTATTGGAACCTAAAGTAAAACTACGGAAGAAAGAAAGAAAGAAAGAAAATATGAGGACAAAAAGAGAAAAAGTTCTTCAAAAAGTCCTAGCCAGCACTCCTGATAGTATAACGTTTGCACATGGCCACCCATTCGCTGAATCGCCGGACCCACCATCAATATATAAAAATGATAAGGTAGTATTTTTAGAACGTGACATTAAAGATGTTGTTGTTTCGTATTATTTTCATATCACTAAACGTAAACCTCACAAAAAACGTTGGACGATAATGCCCATTTCTGAATTTATTCGCAGCGAGCTCGGTGTAGAACCGATTATTGAATATAACCGACGATGGAAATCTTTTTTCGAAGGAAAACCAAATTACAAATATATAACGTATGAAACCCTTCACGAAGACACCGCACAAGTTTTAACTGAGGTTATAAAATTTTGGGGAGAGAAACAAATAATTGCAGAAAAAATAAATGAGGCTGTAAATTTTTGCTGTTTCGAAAATATGAAAGCTTTATCCATGAAGTCAAAACTAGCAATTCTAAAACCTTATAATCAGGAAGATAATGAATCGTTTAAATTTCGTCGGGGCAAAATTGGAGGGTATGTTGATTACTTATCTGAAGAAGATATTGATTACATTAATTCATTAAAATGAAAGCATTTGTTATAACACTCAAGAATCACGAATAGAGCACAACGAAAGGATAAACATATGAATATATTAATAACTGGCCACTCAGGATTTATAGGACGCCATATAGCGGATTACTTTTTGGAACAGGGGCATGTTGTATGTGGTGTTGCTCGGTCCATGAGACCAAATTGCTTGCACAGTCAATACGCAGTAGAAATCGACGACTATGATTCGTTGTCGAGATTGGTTAATGAAAAATGCATTGACACCATCGTACACTCTGCTGGGAAACCTATTGTAGCTGATTGTGATAAAGATCCATTCAACGCATTTAAAATTAATGGACTTGGAACGGCTTCTGTATTGGAGTCGGCAAGATACGCGAACGTCAAAAAAGTTATCGTCATTGAAACTGATAAAGTTTATGGATTTCAGGAAATCGTTCCCACAAAAGAAGATGCGATACTTAACCCAGGATCACCATACGAATTCTCGAAAGGACTAGCTGCTAGTTTTTGTGACTTTTATCGGTCACACTATAATATGAATGTAATTAGCGTGCGCCCAGTAAACGTGTATGGTCCTGGAGACTTTTCTTTTACACGAATCGTTCCAGCAGCTATGAGAAATATTTCCGAAGGTAAAGGAATTCCTGTACAAGAACATGCTGTCGAAATACATCGTGATTTTATATACGTAAAAGACGTTGCCCGAATGATGCACTTACTCGCAACAACTGACACAAAACATGATACATACAATTTTAGCACAAATGAAAGCATCTCTATACTAGATTTCGCAACACGTATTACGGGAGCTCTAAATCATTCTGTCGACCCGATTATCGTCAAGAAACCAGGTGACTATCCGGAGATTCCTTTTCAATCAATTGATGGTACTCGATTTAATTCAGAGTTTGAATTTGATTTCACTTCTTTTGAAGATGCAATTCAAGAAACTTATCGCGCATACAATGAGCAATTTAATATGCCAACGTTGAGGGGACAGCAATGAAAACAATAATTTATCAAGTTTCGGTTGGTAACCCACCAGCATTTTATGCTACTTGCAACGCCTCCGCTAAGAGATATTGTGAAAAATATGGGATCGACCACATCGTGCAAACAGAGCCAACTCTCAAAATTAGACCTCTTAATTCACACCGAAGTGTTCCGGCTGTTGAGCGCTACGGCTATCTCCCTGTGTTTGAGAAAGAAAACGCATTCGCGTTACTTGGTGAATATGATAAGGTGTGTATTATTGATTCAGACATTTATATTCGTGACAATGCACCGAACATTTTTGATCAAATTGATCTCGACACTCCGTTTGCCGGTGTCCGTGAGTGTGACGCACCCATAACACCTCAGTATCGTAACAAGTTATTGAACTTCAGTCGGGGGCAATACGAAAAGTTCCCAGAAATAATGAAAGAATATGACAAGTCACATGGAGTTCCCTTTTATAACATGGGCTTAATGTTATGCACAACGAAGTTACTTGAACACCTTAACGGCGACACACCAGAACAGTTTATTAGAAGGAAAGAGTTCGAACCATTTGTTAACGGTGTGGGACATTGGAAGTGGTCTACTGATCAAACTCTCCTCAACTACTGGATTAAAACAGAGGGGATAGTAACAAAGAATTTGGACTGGCGCTGGAATACTATTTTTAAAGCAGCTCGTGATGATGTGCTACATGAATCTTATTTCCTACATTTTGTATTGTCCTCTAAACTGCCTCGTGGTGGAGCGGAAATTCCTGAGATAGTAAAGGATTTAAGCAAAGCAAAAGGTATACGGGGGCTTGGGTGAAAGCGTTCGTAATAACTATAAAAGGACATGAGTATTCAAACCTCAAAGCTGATCAGTGTGTAAAAACGGCTGCGGACATAGGTAAGATCGATGTAGAGCGTTTCTATGGCGTCAACAAGGATGAAGCACGCTCAGTTATGAGTAAATATGGGTTGAAATGGTCTTGGGCAAACAATAACGCTCAACCATCAATTTGTCCAATCACAAAACTTCGACACCGTCCATACTATAGTTCTAATCCTGACTTCTCTGCGTTAATTGGCTGTACAATGTCACACTACTCATTAATTGTGCGATGTGTGGAGTTAAACGAACCCATTTTAATACTCGAACATGATGCGGTATTCATTCGCGAGTTTCCAGAATTTGATTTTAAGGGAATTTGCCAGATTAATGATCCGTTTCACGCTGGACGCAGAGGTAGATTCCTGAGAGAAAAAATGGTCAAAAATAATACTCCTGGTGTCAATCCCAAAACATTAAATAGTGATGGTCCGCTTGCCCCTGATGGGCTTGTTGGTAATTCTGCATATGTCATTAAGCCGTATGCCGCACAAGAATTGATTAATAAATATCATCAGTTGGGTGTTTGGCCAAACGATGCTATAATGTGCATTCAATTATTTCCGTACTTAGAAGAATATTATCCATTTATAACAAAAGTAGACCAAGATATATCAACGACATCATCATGAAACTAGTAGAAGCATTCGACAAACATAATTGCGATAAAGGTTCAGAGAAGCATAGGTACGATCGTGTGTACGAACCGGCATTTGACGCTATGAACGGAATATTTAGTTTGCTCGAAATTGGTATATTAGAAGGGATGGGAATGAAATCAATTCTCAGCTATGCTCCCAACTCCACAATAATAGGTATTGACACCTTTGAACGCGTTCCGCCACAAGATATAGACATACTCAATCATCCCAATGTGGGCTGGGTTCAGTGTAGTAGCCTCGACAAACCCAACGATGAGATGATGGAGTTGGTTCCACCTGACGGGTTTGATATTATCATCGATGATGGTCTACACACTCATGATGCACAGATACAGACATTCACTAACTACTTTCCTCTTCTTCGAAAGAGTGGTGTATATTTTATCGAAGACGTGTGGGCGTTTGAAGGCGAAGAAGTTCGCCAATTACCAGCCCGTCCGGGCATCTGTGAGGTGTTTAATAATGTAAACATAAGGGTGCACTGGTTAGCTAACCATCCTGGCGATTGGACAGACGAAAAATACGCTAAACTATTAAAGACGGTTTCAGCAGCCGGAACAGTTGTTAAGCACGACCTTCGTGAAGGTCACGAGCCCGATAGTTTCATTATCGAAGTGAGAAAATGAAAATAATTATACACGCATTAAAGAACGTTACGTGGCAACCACGGTATGCTAACTATATTGCAACAGGAATACGTCGTCACGGACATAATGTTCGCATCTCGTCCAGCACCAGACCAGAACCCTGTGATATATCTATTTTAATGGGGCCCAATTCATTCAAATTAATTGAAAAACGTACCCACATTATGATTAATCGAAAACTTATTGGTAACAACCCAAGAGATGTTCATGACACCGTCGCTGTTAGCTGGAATGGGTTTAACGGAAGAGGAACATTTTGTGTTAATGAGGTTGACCCCACAAGACTTGATAGGTACATAAAACCTAGCGACATAGAAGATTGGCGCACTGGTGGCAAACATCTTCTTCTTATCGAACAATCAAATACTGGGCGATCAACACAGTATAAACGAGTAAACGATTACTACCAGAAAGTCAGATCAACTGCTACTAGCAAGATTGTGACTCGAAAGAAACCCATCGGTGAGAGCAACATTAATCCAACTGCTGTACGAAAGGGATTAATTGGAGCGAAAGCTCTGGTAAATCTTAATTCAACAATTTCAATTGAAGCTCTGTTAGCAGGAATTCCTGTAGTATCATTAGATGAGGGTGATCCTGTATATGCAATCACCAGTCATGAAGTGAACGAAATCACTTATCCCGACCGTCTTCCCTTCTTTCAATATCTTGCTCACTGTCAGTGGCACTATACTGAGTTGGAAACTGGTAAATTTTGGGAGCATATATATCCTATACGTGGACTAAAATTGAATGAATGGAGCGGTAATGCTTAAACCACATGAACGCGGACAACCAGTTGGAGACCCAATAGAACCAAAGTTTAAGGGCGAGACAGCTGTCTTGATCGCAACAGGGCCAAGTCTTAATCACGAACAAGCTGATTATGTTCGTGTTGCTCAGCGTGAAAATAAGTGTCGAATTTTTACGATTAATAATTCATATCAACTCGTACCAGAGACTGATGTTCATATTTCGTGTAATGAAGATTGGTGGAAATTTTACTGGTCTCGTGACAGCGTTCTTCGAGATATGCCTGCTGACAAATACACATGGTTTAAGTATCTCTCGGTTGAATATAAAATCAAATATATTAAAGCAATTGAAGGCGATGGCTTGTCAAATGATCCACAAATAATCTATATAAACAACGGAAGTGGACCAATGGCAGTTAATCTTGCTCTACATTATGGAGTAAAAAAATTATTATTAATTGGACACGATATGAAATTTGCCCCTGATTATAATGGAAAGCAACAGAAAGTAGGATCAAAATCTCGACACTACTTTGGTGAATATCCCAAAAAGCTACAACACTGGCCAAGTGTAAAAATTGGCTTATCGAAGCCTGGTGTAATAGATGGGCTTATTGAAGTGTACAATAAGATGGTACCTTCGCTTAAAAATACTGATATGGAAATTATTAATTGTACACCTGGTAGTGCACTACCAACATTTCCGATGTCTACGCTTGAGGAAGAACTATGAAACAAGTAGGTAAAATGTGGATTCTTGATGATGATGCCTTTTTTCCGATGTACTTTTCACGAACCGGTGACCAGTTTGAATTAGATAATCTCCAATTAGCTCTGAAGCATGTGAAAAATAAAAGATGTGCCATTGATGGAGGCGCACACTATGGAAGCTGGACGCGCTATATGGCACCAGTGTTTGAAAAAGTGTACGCTTTTGAACCTCACCCAGCTATCTTTGAATGTCTTGTAAAAAATACAAAACACCTAGCTAACGTTAGCCTTGTACCATGTGCAATTGGTGAAGAAAAAGCTAAAGTTAGCATTGCTGACGGAGAAGATAACTCAGGTTGTGGTTATATCGACGGAGAAGGTGATATTCCTGTTGTTACAATTGACAGTTACAAATTTGAAGACGTTGGTTTTATCAAGCTAGATGTTGAGGGATATGAATACTTTGCTCTGAAGGGTGCGAAGGAAACAATTATGAAATACAAACCAATTATTCACTTGGAAGATAAAGGCCACAGTGAACAATATGGAATAGAAGAAGGAGCCGCAACAGCTTTTGTAAAGGAACTTGGTGCAGAGCTACTTGCTACATATAAACGTAATCTTTCAGAAGACTACATTTTTGGATGGAAATAAAATGACTATTATTCAATCGACCAAAGTTATAAACGGTGTTGATCTTAAAACACCAAAGCTCATAGAACCACCTCCTCGTGTATCGGTCGGGCCTGCGCCCGAGAAGATTACGGTTGCATGTGTGTGGTGGGGAACTGCTTATCCTGTTAAATATGTTGAAAATTTACGCAACATGGTTGCTCGGCATCTTACTGTTCCTTATGAGTTTGTTTGTATTACCGACCGAAATGACGTGCCCGAGGGAGTACGGGCTATCCCAACACCGGTTCCAAGCGAATTGTGTCAAGGAAAGGATCAGGGTGGTAATAGCAAAGGCTGGTGGGCAAAAGTGGGGCTACATAAACCAGGCCTGTTTGGTGATGCGAAACGAATAATGTACTTTGATCTTGATATATGCATCATCAATTCACTAGATAAAATTGCAAGTGTCCAAGAGCCATATTGTATGATCGAAAATTTTGGACCAAACAAAGGGCATGCAGCTCATAACTCCTCAGTAATGGTGTGGACACCATGTGAAAATGAGCAACGAGTATACACCAAATTTGGCCCAGAAGTTGTCAAAGAACTCCATGGAGATCAATGTTGGCACTGGCGTGTGTTGCGAGATGATATTCATGATTATCCGAAAGATTGGGTTGTATCGTACAAATACGAAAAGCATCCAAAGTGGCGACACGCCAACAAAAACACGTCAATTGTTATTTTTCATGGTCAGCCTAAACCTCATCAGGTTCGCGATCCACAGATTGTGAATAACTGGAAATAAGTGTAAATACAAGTATGAATCCAGCAAAACAACAACAACGCAGGCGCCGAATACGAAAACATCAACAAAAGATGGCAGCAGAGTTAGCCGTAAGGCGAAAAGCGAAACAAGCAAAGACTGAAGCGAACCAAAAGAAGAACGTTCGAAAGAGACAACGTCCAAACCACCATGTTCCTCAGACTCTTGAAAAGCCTGATTTTCAACCAGCTTCATATAACAACGAATGTTATATTGTTGGTGGAGGACCATCGCTAATGAAGTTTGATTGGAAAAATCTAGATGGTAAATTCTTAATAGCAGTTAACCGCGCTTATGAAACCTTACCAGAAGCTCAAATTGTTTATTTTACTGATGATGATTATTGGCAGCGTCATAGAAAACAAATGATGGCACACAAAGCACAACTGTATAGAGGGCGAATAGCAAGGAAGCGAGTTATTAAAGTTCCAGAAGTTATAGAACTTCAACTTCAACCAAAACCACAGGGCTGGTCAGATCAATATGGAGAGCTTCATCACGGATCAAATAGCAGTTATGCTTGTATTCAGCTTGCTGCTCAACTCGGATTCAACAAAATTTTCCTTCTGGGTGTTGATATGAAACACCAAGGAAAGTTTAATAGAAAAAAGAAAAACAATATAGGTGTGACTCACTGGCATACTGGGCACCGTCGAACAGATCCAGCTAACGCATACAAAAATTTTATTAATCATTACAATCAAATGGTACCTCTTGCTGAACAACGGGGCGTTACAATAACTAATGTGAACACGCCCGAAGGAACAGCTTTAAAGTGTTTTCCAATTAAGTCTTTTGATGAGGTGTTTTCATAGAAAAGGAACTCTAATGATTATTAATGATCAATACATCTTTATTCACGTTCCAAAAACAGCCGGTAATAGTATAACAGATGCACTTGGGATTACACGAAAAACAAAAAAACATTCTGTTAACGGCCGAAGTATAAAAGGGCATATTACGATGCCTAAACTTAAAGTGATTATCGGTAAAGAAGAAGCAGTCACGCGTTTTAAGTTTGCTTTTGTTAGAAATACGTGGGATCGCGTTTTAAGTTTGTATTGCCAGTTTACCCAAAAGGCTGGTGACAGGCCAATGTATGCATCCTGGAAAAAACTTGGATTTAATCAGTGGGTGCTGCAAGAACTTGATACACTACATAAGCATAAGCGATGGGGACCTGAAGTATTCACAACTCCCCAAAAAAATTGGATTAAGGGCGTAGATTTCGTCGGCAGATTTGAGAATTTAAATGAAGATTTTGAAACAGTTTGTAACGAATTGGGAATAACAGCTACCTTGGGTGTTCACGGAAGAACAAAAACTAATCACGATCCATATCGTGAAGTTTATACAAAAGAAGCTATTGAAAAGGTTGCTGAAGTCTTCTCAACAGATATTAAATATTTTGGACATAAATATGAGTCAAAACTAACTTTGAATGGAGTTGACCTTAAAACTCCAAAATTATTGAAACCCTTGAAAAAACAGAAGAATTATTCCCAAGTTATGGTACCTAGACGGTTGATTCTCTCAAAAGTCTCCTATACAATAAATGAATGAAATACTCTATCGCAATTCTATGCGTTTTTTTCTCAGGATGTGCAACAATCGGCGAGATTGAAGGTCTTGGAGAATTTGGTGAGGTTCTTCGCGCAGCAGAATCCACACGTATCGTATTAGGCGGCACTCCTCGCCCATCTTCAACGGCTGCAGTCGTAAATAGAACGCGGGGAGAAGTAAAATCTCTCGGCGATAAACAGGATCGACTCAAATTAGATAATCTGCCCTACACTATACAGCAGATAAAATATATCAATGAAAATATGCGATCCGTTGGAGAGGATCTTGGAAAATAACTGGTTATTATGGAGTAGATTCGTATTTTTAAATTTGTTTGGATTTGTTGGATTAATACTCCTCGGCGTCAACGGTTGGATTACACAAATCGTTGAAGGTGATCCGAGTAAGATAACATTAGTTATATTTGGATTATTTGTTACTGGCCTAGTTCTTACGGCCATCCGTATAAACAAACTCACAAGAGAACTTAACGACGTTCGGTCAGGTAATTCCGCTCGTCTAAAACAATATTGGGACTTATTTGAACGACGTGGAGAAGCAGTTGCGTCCCAAGTAACACAAATTCGTTTGTTCTCAAAAATTCAGTGGATTAAACGAATCGCATCCTCGTTGGTTGCTCTTGGTCTAATTGGTACTGTATTCGGTGCAATCACATTTCTTCTTGGAATCGATGTTGCTGCACTTGGTGATGTTGATAAAATAGGATCGGCGTTCGCTGTCGTTCTTGAAGGTATGGGCATCGCCCTATACACAACCCTCGTCGGTGCAGTACTTAATCTTTGGTTATCATTCAATTTTGGTATTGTAGAAAATGGGACATCTGATCTCATTGCTGCATTGATGGACCACGATCCGGTTTTGTAATAGTGTTCATGCCATTCAATCATGGTGCCGACGACGACACGGGAACAATATTCCGTGATGTCATCTTTGTGATGATGTTAACATTCGTTGTACTCTTCCTGGCCGCAATTGTCCATATAAACCCCGATGGTATGAAGGCAGAAGAAGTCGCACAACCTCCAGGTGCCATTCAAGTCGATATTACATGGCCAACCGGACACAAGGCCGATGTAGATTTATGGACGAAAGGTCCAACAGATACACGCCCAGTTGGTTATTCAAATCGCTCAGGCATATTATTCAATCTACTACGAGATGATCTTGGATCAGTTGGTGATACAACTCCTCTAAATTACGAGAATGCTTATACACGTGGTGTTGAAGATGGTGAGTATATTGTTAATGTTCACTTGTTTAGTACTCGCGGTGGAGAAGTACCAATACCAATAACTGTTGTAGTTAAGTATGGAAAATGTGTTCAGTGTCGCCCTGAAACAATTATTTCAAAGGTCGTTCAACTAGAAGCAAACGGGCAAGAAATTACTGTTGTACGATTTACAATTAAAGACGGTGATCTGGTCCCCGAAAAAACAAATCACATTCCAATAGGTCTAAGATCTGGATATAGGTCTGTATATCAAACAGGAGGCCCAGGAAGTTTCTAATGGATAATTTTGACTTAATGGCTTTGTATAACGGATCTGTATTAACGATCTCGATACTTGTATTTCTTTTGGGCGTTGTAGCAGTAAAGTCCGCTCGTACTAGTACTGCAAGATTATTCATTGTATTTTTCACAGCGTTTGTTTATGTTGCGATCATGCTCGGTCCTGTTCAGTTGCTGAGTTATGCTAAACCTACGACAATGGAGTGGATTAATCGTAATGTTGACGAAGCCGAAGTATTGCATGCCGAAATTCGTGAAGGAGATGGAATTTATTTGCTGCTTGATTGGTATGGTGTTCCAAGGTATTATAAGATGGTGTGGAATGCAGAACTCGCTCAAGAACTTATCGAAGCGATGGAACAAGCCAGACAACAGGCAGGCGGTGGAAGCAGGCCAGGAGCAAGATCTCAACAACAGGAACAGCAAGATGTTGACAACGAGCCAGTTGGCGAACAAAGCAGCCTTGACGAAATGCTTGGCCCAATGGGAGAAGGTGAGGGTGGAGAAAGACAAGGACCAGTTACAGGAGAACAGTTGCGCCAAGGAATTGGACAAGTTAGTGGACAAGGAGTTAGTGGACAAGGAGTTAGTGGACAAGGAGAACCCACGGCACGGCAACAATCTGAACCTACGGCACGACAACAATCTAGTGAGATGCACAATAGTGGAAACGGAAGAGTAATGATGAGATTTCCATTTAAAGATGTAGAACTTGGTGAACAACTGGAAGGACGAGGACCAGGCTCACGGGAAAGAGATATTAATTCGCAAGCAATGTTTTATCCAATGCCAGTTCCAAAATATCCAGACAAACAAGTACAGACGGATAACTAATGAAAAATAAAAACGAATTTAACGACTTAACTGATGAAGAAATTGATATAGAAATTGAAGTTCGTAGAGGACTAATTAAACAGATGGTGGGATCACTATATCCTTCAATTTTGTGTGGAGAGATTGAAACTTTATTTGAACTAAAGAACGATCCACTAAGACGGACTCGTTCAATAGTAGGAAAACATATTGCCAAAAGTTAATTTTTCAGACTTCGGTGAGCGACATGAGGTCGAAGTCAAAAACGGAACTTCATTAATGGAGGCTGCGTTGGATAATGATGTGATTGGAATTGTAGCTGAATGTGGAGGAGCTTGCTCCTGTGCAACGTGTCATGTTTATGTTGATTTAGCGTGGGTTGAGAAATGTCCAGAAATAGATGAGATGGAAGACCTTATGTTAGATCATGCGTATGATCGAAGAGATAACAGTCGTTTATCATGTCAAATTATGATGAGTGATGAACTTAATGGTATCGAACTCGAGGTTGCAGATAATGATTAAGCGAATCAAAAAATGGCTTAAACGACGAGAAGAAGAATACGATTTCTGTGAAAAAGCTCGGCTATGTAAACCGTGTAATACCTTTTGTGGTAAAGATCTATGTCGCAAAGTTGGCTGTCTAAACATGGAAATGCGAACGAATGCTACTCGTTTACAACTTCTTGTTAATCGTCTCGAAGATGCTGGTTATGTATTCGCTACAAAAAAGAAACCAAAGACAATTACTTCTTTCAAAAATGTCGTCGACCTTAATGAGTATCGAAAAGATAAATGACCCTTGAGCCAAGAACACTAGAAGAGTTTCTCGAAAATCAATGTGGAATGGTTACCCCTAATCTTTTGAACCTTTTAGAACCTCATCGTAAATTCGTTGAAAATCACCTACGAAACTTTTTTGATGACAATCCAATTGGTGACTTTGACGAGTTTGCAGAACATGTTTGGCAGTTTCTTCCTGAACCTGCGGATGATGATTTCAATCATTAACCTCCTTCGAAAGTTGGAGATCCCTTTTTGTTTGTGTATACTGATAAAATGCCTTGTGGAAGACGACTAGCAGATGATCAGTGGTGGACCTTTTGTGGAGAAACCGACATGGGTCAAACATTACCCGCGCTTTGTGTTGAGTGTGGGGGTGAGTATCGTTTGAGAGAAGATCCCAAATGTTCGCTTTGTGAGCGTCCACTTGGAACACGCTGGGATAATCACCACCTAATACCGAAGACATTTAAGGGTAAAGAAACAGTCCCAGTCCATAACATATGTCACAGAAAGATACATTCGGTCTTCACGGAAAGGGAACTTAACAAGTATTATCACACGATTGAGCGCTTGTTAGAGAATGAAGATATTGTTAAGTTCATTAAATGGGTCAGTAAAAAAGATCCCGATTTTTATCAGAAGACTAAAGATACAAACAGGCGAAAGAACAAACGCGGTCGATGAGTTACATAACAGTAAAATGCGATGAATGTGGAACCGATGTCATTTTTGATGAAAAACCATATGATAATCTGTTGGCCACTCGATACTGGAAATCAACATACGATGAGCCAGAGGAATCGATGTTTGTCGTGCAACGAAGAATACCGACAATGAATAAAAGGGGTAAAATGACAGAACAAATTCTCTATGAACATATCCTAAAAATTTATTGCGGTCCGCAATGTGGATTAGATGATTATGACAGAACAAAGAGAAATTGAACGTAAATTTTTAGTAACTGGTGACGGTTGGCGTGATGAATGTGATGATTCAAAAATGATCATCACATCAGTTTATGTTGCTAACACTCCAGAAATAGCTATGCGAGTTGGCACTCGAGTTTTGTATCCCTCTAAAAGTACTAAGGACGAAATCCATCGTCGAGCTTGTATCACTATTAAACTCCCTCGAGATGGATTAGTTCGATCAGAGACTGAAATTGAACTTGATTGGATAATAGGTAGTTATCTTGTTGATACGCTTCGTAACCAACTTCCTTCTGTTGAAAAAGTTCGACACTTTATAAAGATAGATGGCTTATTAACGTGGGAAATTGATTGTTTTATGAGTGAAGGATTACAAGACTTAATTATAGCTGAAATAGAACTACCTTATCCAGACTATCCTGATTTTGAAAAACCAGATTGGATCGGTGAAGAAGTAACAAACGATTCATTGTATTGTAATGCCATTCTAGCTACTCGTCGTGAGGTATCAGAACGACAACCAATTGATGAAGAAGTTGTACAGAACTTTATCGACAATTGGACATTCCTTCTTAAAAGTGACGGAACAGTTGATTTGAATTTACTAAAGCTCGAGCTTTCTGATTTCTCGTTTCTCATTAAAGAAATACCAAAGGTATACGACCACATCGCCGGTCTAAGCAAACACATGTATTTTGCCGAAACAATTATCGCAGAAGCAGACAGGCGCTATTGGGAAATGCATCGTGACATGATTCTTGATGATATTGCAGATATGACATCCGTTGACGAAGTTCGCGAGTATCTGGACGCGTAACCGGCTGTATTAACAAGAATTATACATGTTGCTATTAGGGTCAAATCATGGATAATAACTACATGAGAGAAAAGATTCTATTTTGGTGCCTTGTAACACTGAATGCGTTAGATGTGTTTCTTACGTCACAAATATTAACGAATGGTGGCGTAGAAGCCAATCCGATTGTGAATGCGTTCATCCTTACATTCGGCCATGTTGGTATGATTTACATCAAAGGACCTTTCCTTCTGATTTTTGGAATCACACTCTACTTTTTCTGGGATCAGTTGAAGGATAAATTTCAAACTGGGGTGCGACATATCCTCGTCGCGTTAAATATTGCGTTTATAGCGCTTAACTCTTATTCTTTCGGTATCTATTGCTCCTACCTTAACTAAATACCAGCATGAATAATGCTGAGAAAAGGGTAATAACTCTCGAGAAAAGTGTATCGACCCTTCTAGAAATAAATAAAAAACTACAACGCATGCTTGATGTGCTTCAACGGCGTCTTGGTGCAGTTGAGCGGAAAGGCAACAACACGGCTCACACAGCTAGAGTAACTGAACAAACAGTGTCTCAACTAAAACGGTCGACTCAGATCACTGAAGGCAAAGTTACTCACGTTGAGAATATTTTGAGGAATCACTAATGGGAGCAATTCTAGGATTTTTAGGAAAATTTAGCATCAAACAATATTTGTATGCTGGTATCGCTATGCTTGCTTTAACGTTAGCGTTAAAGGGAGTGAATATGGTACAAGGTCATTTCGCCAAGGTAGAAAATTTACGACAAGCTAACCAAGAACTAACACTTCAGAAAGCTGCTCTTGAAATCGAAAAAAAGAGCAATGCAATAGTAATTAACGCTCTTGAAACAGCTATTGAAACTCAAGCAGAAGCAATCAATATTATTACGACTGAGTTTTCAACAGCACGTGAAGTAGCAGAAAAACAAAAACGAGTTTTGGATAGCAGCCGTCTAAGACGACTAGCCGCAGACAGAGCAGCTACTATAGAAAATTTATCGAACGCGGCGACCAAAGAACGTTTCGCAGAAATTGAGGGGATAATTAATGAAGATTTTTAGTATATTAGTTATGATGCTCTTGATGTCAGGATGTAGTTTATTCAGTAACAAGTTTGAGGATGAACGTCCTGCACCTGTTGTCACTATTCACCGTACTCTTCTAGCGTATGAGTGTCCTCAACCACCACAACTTGATACATTCGTAGCAAATGACATTATGTGGGATGTCGCGTCTCGTAAAGAACTCGATGCGGTGATGCTCGAATTACTAGATGAGCTTGGTTATATCGAAGATGAAGATATTTTCATTATTAATCAAGTAGTTGGTGACTTCTTTTTTCATCCCAATGATGAAGTTCGATGGTCTTTGAGCGCCGAGGACTACGCTGGCTCTGGCAAGAACGTCTCAGACGTAACTAAAGCATTAAAACAGATGAAATCAGTAATTCTGCACTATAAAAAGTGTGTTGCCGACTCAAAAGAAATTGTCCGACAGTCAAACATAGAAACAACCACGGAAGTTCCCACTGAATAAATCTAATACGATAAATACCCGATAAGAGGCATTTATCATGAAACTCACGGATCTACGCGAAGAAACAATCTGGGAAGGCGAAATTGAAGGCGAGCAATATATTGCTGTAGCCCTTGATGAACGCATATCAGTTCGTAATAGTGGTGGCGGTCTTGTCTCAGCTTCGCTCCGTAAAGGCGCGGCCGCGATAAAATCAAATCCAGGTCTTGCTGCTCTCGGCGCTGGTCTCGCAGTTGCTTCATATACAGCGTATAGTCGCAACAGGCGCAATCATTTGCGTTTGTTTGCAAAAACCCATCGTGAAAAACAAATGTATCAAAAAATTATTAATGACCTAATGAAAACAGGTGGTTATAAAAAGATACGAGAACGCCGCGCAGGTGGTGGGTGGCTTTGGGAGTTGAAAAAGAGATGAACCAAATTTGTCTTTTAAATTTTTCTAGGGTAGGCTCATATCATGAGATTAAATGAGGTACTACGAATGGACGCTGAACATTTTACAGCAAGAGATGCTCTTGAAATCTTGCAGGGCGATGCAAAAGATCTAGCATCAGGCTTTAGAAAATACATAGGTGAAATTGAACTTGCGGATGACTTCGATGAACAACTTCTTCGCGTGGCAGCAAGATTTCAAAAAGACCTAGAACAAGAATATAGTACATTTGATAATCCTGAGGGGAGCGATGAAGAAAGTTGGGTTGATGCTCGACATGAGCTATCAATGAAGTTTCTCGTCAGACATGGATTAGCTCGCCGGATTCGAACCGGCGTATAAGGACTGGATGAAAACATTTAAAGAATACTTAATCGAAGCTTCAGATTTCGAACAACTAAAAAAGAATAAGAAGCCTTTAACGCCAGAAGAACGCGAAAAATGTCTTAAACAGAAGGCAGTTTGGCATCATGGTCCAAATGGTGCACCTTCGCCAGCGGTGTGGAAATCAGTAAATAAGAAAGGAAAAACAACATATGTGACATCCACGCACCGGGCGTACAATACAGCGACTACGTTGAAGGGTGCGATTGGGAAATATCATAGTTTTATCAAGGGAACTGCGTAATGATGACATTTAAAGAGTTCCTTTTGGAAGAAAAGAAGAAGAAGAAAAAGGCTGAAAAGGAAATAGCCGATCATGAGAACGAAAGAACTCATAAAAGCTACCGAGCGTCCAACTCAATAAAAGCAACTGGAATGGGACGTGGAATAGGTTAAATTATGAAGATTAACGAAAAAACTGATCTAACAGAATTGCCAGAAGGCGAACTGAATAAAGTCAAGGCGAACATTACCAAAGGAGCGAAAGATTTAGATCAGCTCTGGGCTAGTGCTTTGGAACTCGTTCACACAGGCTATGAGATTGCCAAGGTTCAGCGTCCTGATGTTACTATGGAAGCTGCTTGGAAGCAGTATGAGGAAATGATTGGACATGCCTGTAAAGAACTAGCGAAGGCTCGTGGTATTGATGGTGATTGGCGAAGAGAAGTTGCAATGCCGGTTTCTGGCTGCAATATTCGAGAGGCAACCGAAGAAGAGTTTGAATTTAATCTTGAAACAAATATAGATGGTTTTCCTGTTAATGTCGTTCGAAAGGCAAAAAATATTGAAGAAATAATCAATCCGTTTTATTCACACAATGTAACTGGTCACGATATTGAGATGCGTCATCGAGGAGCAAACAACGTTTGTTTGTATTTCTGTAAAGATGGTAAGCGAACAGGTGATAAAGTTACCATTAGAAAAAGAAAATGAAACTCCAGCAACTAAATGAAGCCAAATATGGTTTCAATGCTGGTAAATTACGCCAACTACTTCAAAATTTTTTCGGCGAAGGGCACGAAAGTTTTCAAGGCACAGAATATTATTTTAAGAAAGAGTTTCAAGGTGACGATGACGGACAAATTGAAACCATAGGTATTGGAGTTGGTGAAGACGAAGACGATCTTTATTTTCTCGAACATCATAGTTATCAAGATGAAGGAGGACACGAGCGCACAGATGCCACTCTAGAACAAATCCTACAAATGGAAATTTACCAAGTGCGAAAAGTCAACCCATGAAACTAATAGATATTTTAGAGAGTCCTCTTATCCCACCACCATCTGCGATTCCTTCCTCGAAAAAGGCCCAATTAATCCGCAAATATATCCGTAATAAGTTTGCTCTACGTCGCAAACTACGTGATGTTGCACACCGCAAAAATGGCGAGTATATCGAAGAACCAGATGTCATGGATTTCATGAATGGTGGCGTCGATAATGGCCCGACTTTTTCCTAAACCCCACTAAAAACAAACACTTATACTGTTGACCTAGCTCAGGATCCGCGTATAATGGGGTCATCAGTTAGGAGACCTACAAAATGAACAACGAAATTGATTACAGTTATATCGAAGACGACGGCTCCGACGAGTATTTGGAAGCTAACGATAATGGTGCTGGATGGCACGCCCAAGAAATGCTCGAGCAAGAGCAGTGGGAAAAAGACAATGACGTCAAATCGCTTCTCGATAACGATCCTGGTTATCATAGGTGGGCCGACGAACTTGATCGCCAAGCTAATGAGGATCGCGAGATCCTGGCAATGGCTGAAATCGAAGCAGAACGCAATTTTGATGTTCTGACTCCTTGGGACTAAAATCATGAAGATTATTATATCTTTGCTGTGTCTTATTGTTTTATCCGGTTGTGCTTCTTCGAACATAATGGAAGCACCAATACGGTTTCTCTTTTATGATGAAACATATGAACCAGATAAATGGAGAAAACAAGACACGTATATGCAACTTGGTGTTACTGCTGTAATACTTGCAGATGCATATACAACTTCTAAGATTCAATACGCATCACACTTGTCTGAATCAAACGCAATTGGACAAAAACTATTAGGCACTCAGCCTGGCACAAAAGAAACATATATGTATCTTGGCACGTGGATGCTCACTAATTATTTAATATCACGAGCATTGCCAGCAAAGTGGCGACCGTATTGGCAAGGAATAACAATCATTGGTCATGGTTCTGCTGTCATCAACAACTGTCACGCTGGACTTTGTGATCATAGTTGGAACGAACCCCAATGGAGCCAATAATGGCAAAGAGTCGAGTAAAACATCATCGTCAGGTCGCCCGCCTTTTCAAAGAACAAAACGGCAAATGTTGTTGGTGTCAGGGTGAAATGATTCCAACTAAAGGAAAACATATAAAACATCCACCAACTAACTTAGCTACGCTAGAGCATTTAGATGACCGATGGAGCCCAATGCGCGGTAAGTGGCCTGATGGTACAATCCGCCGTGCTTTAGCTTGTCGAAAATGCAACCAAGATCGCAGTAATGTTAGACAAGCTCAGCAACCAGTTGAGATACTGCATACTTTAAGTACTCATTAAATGGAGTAATCATGGCCAAGTATTATGATCCCGATAACACACGATTGAGGTGCGAAGAAAATTCGTATCGCGGTTGTGCACATTGTGGGGCAGAGGCCGGTGCTATTGGTGGAGGCGACGAATCATTGGACTTTTGTCACGAGTGTGACGAAGTTGTTGAAGGACATACCATAATACGCTATTATGGTGTTGAAGATGAACTGGGGCTAGACTAACGGAGCAAGTAATGAGTAAAGCACAAGAAGCACGAGAGAGACGAGTTACGAAAGGACTGAAAGCGATTGCTGAAGTCACAGTATTTCACGCTGCTCAAGATGCCAGAGCTGATTGTCGTGACAACCCAAGCCGCGACTACGATGAGGAGTTCGAATTGATCCTCGAGAACTACAAACAAGATATGTATCAGTGGCTCGATGAAGAGTTCCATAAGGCAGCAAATTAACTGCTATGAACGGATATCAACAAAAACTTTATGACGACCTTATGAGCCTTACTGATAACGAGGCTTTTTATTTTAAGGATTTCCGTCGTGGTGTAACGGTATATCGAATTTTTAACTACCGTCTGGCTTCCTATACAGAATTTTTACGTCCATCGGCTATGGAGTGTCGAGGAATAATGTTTCAGGTTGAAAGCGAGAGCGTTTCAGCGAAAGCGATCCACCTTGTTTCACTTCCAATGGAAAAATTCTTCAACTTGAATGAAAATCCAATGACGATGGATCTCGATTTGTCGGTAGTGAAAAGTGTCGAACTGAAAGCTGATGGTTCGCTGATTTCCACATATGTTCATTACTCGGATGACGATGCGCAGATTCCTTATATCAGCTTGAAGACCAAAGGCTCGATTAACTCAGATCAGGCGATTGCTGCTATGGATTATATTCGGCAACGTCCTCAGTTTGAAGCCGCGCTTCTTAAACTTGCTGAACTTGGCTATACAGTCAACATGGAATGGTGCGCTCCTGATAACAGAATTGTTCTTAGTTATGCCGAGCCAGTTCTAACTGTTTTGAATATTCGTCGTCATAGCGATGGTGGCTACATGGATATTTTCAAGCCGTCCTTCGCTGGAAACTCAACTTGGGATCCTATTCGCGATAACTATATTGATCGTCTGAAAATTGATGATCCGGTTTCGTTCGTTGCTGAAATTCCTGCAATGGAGGACGTCGAAGGTTACGTTGTTGAGTTAGAGTCTGGTCAACGGATTAAAATTAAGACTGAATGGTATCTCGTTCAGCATCGTGCAAAAGATTCGATCAACTCTCCACGTCGTTTATTTGAGGCTTGCATTGAAGGTGCAACAGATGATTTGCGTTCATTGTTTTACGACGACCCAGTTGTAATTACTATGATCGAAGAAATGGAAACATTTGCAGAAGGTATCTACAATGGAACTGTCGAGCAAATCGAAACTTTCTATGATCGCAATAAGGGTCTTGAACGAAAAGAGTATGCTATATTAGGTCAAAAAGAACTTGAAAAAAGAATTTTTGGTCTTGCGATGAGCAAATATCTTGGCAGAGAAGTTGACTATAAGGCGTTCTTACGTAAGAACTATAAGTCTTTTGGTGTTGCCGACGACCCTGTTGATGTTGTAGAGTATAGCAATGAGTAAATTATTTTTAATAGCAATTCTTCTCAGCTTTGCTGCACAAAGTGAAGAATCTGAAGAACCCCAGGACCCTGAATATGTGGTTACAGTAATTACGTGGTATGGAGAGCACGTGCCTAAGAAAATACAGGAACTCGATAAACCTTTCAAGAAACAACAAGCATGCGAGCGTCGAGTATCCTACCATAAAAATCTACTTGCAAGTGACGATCCAGACTTCGCTAAGATCATCTTGTGTGTTGAGCGTAAGAAATGATGTTCGGTAAGTATAGTCATCTTATGGAAGGAGAGCCGTGTCCAGATTGCGGTGAGCCTCTCGACATCTATTATTCTATAACGTGCTTCGGTTGTGAGCGACCGGTGCCTGAAACAGTCCGCTCAATCAATTTGATTCGATCATTGAAATGGCTTGAACGAAACGGATTCCCTGGAATCAAAGATAGAATTTGGGGTGACCTTTTTGAATATTATCAATTTGCAAACGATTCGTCATTTGAAATTCGTATTGGTGGTGACGAGGAAACTGGCTCTGATGGTGTCGATGAATTCCTTAAAACACTACCACATCTTTATGATAAAGGAATGTACTTAGTGGAGGTGAGCTGGTGAGAGGATTCACACTAATAGAATTGATGGTTGTGATGTGTATCATTGGCATTCTCGGTACTATTGCTTACGAAGCTTTTCAAGAAAGAGAAGGTACTTCTAATGACACTCAGATTGAAATTCCTGACACAAATCATAGGATATTGAATCCTGATGGAACCCCTATTCGTCCGAGCAACGATCAAATTGGATATTATACCAAAGATTCTGTTCCTGACGTGGGAACAGGAAATTGGGTAGAGGAACAGTGTATTGACGGAATTACCTACCTTCTAGTCACTAAAAATGGAAAAGACTATATGGCTCCTAAAGAAAATCGTTATGGTGATAACGAAAGGTGTTTTGAATAATGGTCTTTATGTTAGGAATCTTTTTTGCAAGCATATGGATATGGTCGTTGGTTCATGCTCCAGGAATTACTATTGTCACTACAATTATAATCGTAGTTGTCGCGTCATGTATTTCTGTTAACTCTGAAATAACAATTGAAGATGTAATCGAAGAAATAACGGAAACAACCGTTGAAGAAAAACTTGTCACAGTTGAAGACTCAGTTCAAGAACAATGTATTGATGGTATTTTGTATCTTCTTGTAATAAAAGAAGGTGAAAAGTTTTTTGGCGCTAAAGAAAACCGTTATGGTGATAACGAAAGGTGTTACGAATGAACCAACCAATCGCGCAACTGATGATGATATGCGGCAATTACGATGTCAGAAGTGTCAAATGTATCGAAACCGGCTAATTCAACTACGCCAGTAAATCTTCCAAGGTAAGTGCGGAAAATCAGGCTCCGAGAAACAGGGGGCTTTTTCTTTGTGTTGGTATAAATAAGTGTGGATTGCTATAAACGGAGCCACATTTATGACTGAACTAACACGTGACAAATTAAACCAATTGCGCCGATATGCTGGAGTGCCTCAAGATTACTCCGCACAGAAGGCCCCTGCACCTATTACAGAAGACGTAATACCTGGCATGAGTCAGGTTCTTCGAGGTGGAAAGCACAAATTTTATTTAGTAACCGATGCTTCCAAAGATTCAGAACTTGGTGACGTAATCACTGAAATTGACGTCCGCGCACTTATGAATATTGTTCGAGGTGCTAGTGATGATAATTCTGGTACAAAAGACTGGGAATTATTTCCTCACAATAAACAAAACGATGCCCTTAGTCTCGCCCGCTCACGTATGGCGAAGGCAGGTGTTACTGAAGTAGTTGGTGATGGTGCGTTCTCACGAAATGCCCACAATGCTCCGCTACCTTCTGATGAAGAATTAGCGAAGCTTGAGCAAAATGAAGAGTACGAAGAGTACGAAGAAGAGGATGATTTTGAGCCTGCAACGAATATTTGTCCTGATTGCGAAGGTGGTGAACATCCACCTGCAGTTGGCGTATGTGAGCGTTGTGGCGGTGAAGGTGAAGTTTTCGAATCTAAAAAAGTGATTGCGAAGACGGATATGAAACGTTGGATCATAAAATCTAAAAAAGCGAAGCCAGACTTTGCGGATATCGATAAAGATGGCGACAAAAAAGAATCAGCAAAAAAAGCTGCTAAAGAAGTCAAAGCCGAAGAAGAAGAAGAAGTTACTAAGTGCAGCTGTGGATGTGTTCCAGCTGATTGTAAATGTCCTGCTGATTGCAAATGTGGCTGTAACGCAAAAGAAGAAGTGAAGGAAGAGACAAAGCCCAAGAAAGAATTCTCATGGTTTAGTAAAACAGAAGAAGTAACGGAAGAAGCAAAGTCCAAGAAAGATTCCGATGATGACGATAAAGATTCCGATGATGACGATGATAAAGATTCCGGTGACGATAAAGATTCCGGTGACGATAAAGATTCCGATGACGATAAAGATTCCGATGACGATTCCGATGACGATAAAGATTCCGATGACGATAAAGAGGAAGAAGTGAAAGAATTTTATCACACTGGTGATGAATATCCTCTAACACATAAAGATACAGAAGCGCCTCAAAACGTAGATGCACAATACGATACCGTATGGGATAAAGACGAAAGTCAAAGTCAGCGTGATCATGATGATCATGTAACTCAAAATGATACAACTCCTATTAAGGTTCCTGCAAAGGTTCTAAGTGAACTCAAGCGTGTAATTGATGAAGTAAAACGTGAATCTGAAAAGAATAAGCCACGAGACTTTGAAGCTGCAAATTATTATGAAGATACGGCCGTCGCGATGCAAATCGTACATGATTATCTAAGCGAGAAGACTGTTCAAAGTTTGAAACTAGCTCAAGTCTTTTCACAACGCATGATGAATATTCAACGCGTTTTGATGCCAGATGTTGTTTGGAAGTTTCTTGTTGATGGTGGCTCTAAGCGATCACTAAAATCATACATGAATCCTGTTAAAGAACCAGTATTAGGTAAGCCTTTCGGTGTTGTTCCAATCACAACTCTAAACAAAAATACTCATACGGAGTAAATAATGGGTTTCCTAAAGGACGCATTTGAACGTATGCCTAGACCAATCCTTGAGGGACGAGGTATCAAAGTCTTTCGTTTTGAAGAACTAACACAAAATAGTAGTCTCAAAGACTTTTGTGTTATGGAAAGTTGGGGTTGGGAAGACGTCTGGGAAGACATGCTTGATGATGTTAGCGTACAAACTCTTGTACAAGATGTCACAGAACTTATGGTGAAAGGAGTATCCCTCAAACAAATTGAGGATAATCTCGGAGAACTTGAAGATAAGGCTTCTACAAATCTAACTACCGAAGAAAGAGTTGTTCTCTTGAAATGGCTAGAGAAGCATGAAAAGCAATTGAAAGGTGTAATGCCCGAAGAGAATGAAGAAGGCATGTCTAGTAAACAAATCGAAAAGCTACGCAAGGAATATGGTGGTATTGATAAGATTGATCCTGAAAGTTCAACGTATACAGCACTAATTAAACACCTTGATTCGGTTCCTCAAAACCTATTGAAACAATTAGCAGGCGCAGACATTAAGTTTGTTTCGATGCTTGCCCGCAATCGAGTAAAATGAAACTCAACGAGCTAACCGAAGCTCGATATTATCAATCTCCCTCAAAAACAATGACGCCTGGTCGTGTAATCAATCGCATTGTTCGAGAGGTTTTTAAAAAGTATGGTCGTAAAGTGTTCGATAGTTATAATGATAAGTACCGAACTAGCCGTCGCCTTTCGTATGCATTTTCGAGAAGGGATTGGGCGAGAGAAAGAGATCCAAATATTCAACCATTTGAAGAAATTAGTGATCCGATATTACATGCTGTAAAAATTGGGGTTCGCGAGGCGGGATATTCAGGTGCTCAAGTTTCGTGGCACGAAGCTGTCGGTCAAGGCGTATATACGAAACTGGTCGTTAAATTACCACTAACTTCTGATGAACGTGACGCTCGTCATGAAGAGAGACATGCTTTAAAAAATGAATTACGAAGAATTCGTAGAAAGGGTTTACATAGACCTCATGAACCAGGTTCATCTGAATATGAGCGGATACAAGAAATAGAAAGACGATTATATCAACCAACACGCTGATAAAAACCTATTTAAAATCAATGGGATATACGCCCGTTGACATAAGCTATAAATAACTCTAAAGTGTACGTTACTTTGTAGTAAATACATGTTACAAAATCGAAAGGAATTTAATTTTCAATGAACAGATTGATACAATTATTAGGATATATTCTGCCAGTGTCTGGCGGCGACCTCCCCGTATGTCAGTTTATGTGGGAACGTCATAGTCAAGATACGCAGACGCCTTTCGTAGGAGTGAAATTACGATAAAATAATTTCTCTCAAAAAAGAATTTACGAAAGGCGAAATAGGAAACTACTTCGCCTTTTTTATTGCTTGAAACTTTGGGTGTTAGGAGAACCGCAAGCGCTTTTACAGCCCCGACTTCTAACACGGAACTTATTCAGAGAGTGGAACTCTGGGTACCCACCACGCGAGTACATCGACCTTCCGGTCGTCGCCGCTGAAAAAAGGGAGCAAAACTTGTGTCAGCAGGAGTTGCGCTCGCCCATACCAAAGAAAAGAGCCGACCGAATCCGGGACCGGTTGTGAAAAGTAGTCCCATTATCTCTCTGTAGCTCAGTCTGGTAGAGTTCTTGGTTTGGAGCCAAGGTGTCGCAGGTTCAAATCCTGCCGGGGAGACCAAATTTGAATTTAAAGTCGTCAGCAACAAGGTTGTGAGACGCTTAGGTGTTAAGATCAATCTGATAATAAAGTTTCGGATTGATGAGTTCTGCCAACGGGAGAGGGGTTGGGTAGACAATGAACAGCGCGGTACGCATGGTACCGTAGTTCCCGGATACCCGGTCTGTAGGGACAACCAAGGGAGAAGGTCTTTGTACCGTTCATGCAAAACCCTGTGCGCGGCAGCAATCAGGGACTGCTTCATTGGTGTTAGTGGTAGCACAGTTGATTGCCAGTCAGCGGGGACGAGTTCGAATCTCGTATGAAGCTCCAACAACAGAGGAGAATAAATGAAATTATTAGACAAGCACGGATTTAGAGCGACATTTTATCATATGATATCAATAGTGTTTTTGGTTTCAACTGCATTTTGGTATATCGGATATTTGTCAGATAAAACATCGTATATTTTAACAGCTGTTCTATTTGCAGTAGATTATATTGCTGAAATGTATGATCCACACCCGGAAAATCCGGGCCCTTGGTATTCATATTTTCATCGAGCGTTTGAAATTAACGACGATGGAATTAAAAAATACGTTAACAACAAATGTACATGTGAGTGTACATGTTAAAGAATTATTGCGGGGTAGAGCAGTCTGGCAGCTCGACAGCTTCATAAGCTGTAGGTCGGAGGTTCAAATCCTTCTCCCGCTTCCAATACATTTGTGACTCGTAAAGAGCATTTAGTTTGGGACATCACCTAGTAATTGGTCTCGGCTATCGGACGGAAAGTTTATTAGGAAGCTTTCAGGTAGGACACTTCGGGTGGACTCTGACCCCTTGAGCTAAAGAGTCGTTGCTACTACCAAGTCACATTAAAATTTAAGGTATGGAAACATTCCTTTAGGTCTTGCATATAATTCCCCTTACCCTATAAAAGTTTCCACCAATGGTGTGTGTAGCATAGCGGCTAATGCCCTCGGTTGTGATCCGAGAAGACGTGGGTTCGAATCCCATCATACACCCCAAATTTGGATGCGCTGAGCAGTGTGGTGGCTACAGCAGTCTGTAAAACTGTCCCTCTCTGAGGTTGTAGGTTCGATTCCTTCCGCATCCACCAATTATTGGACCATTGGTATATGGGTTATTATATCTCCCTGTCAAGGAAATGAACCGGGTTCGAGTCCCGGATGGTCCGCCAAGCAAGGCTAAGAAATAGCATCCTTCTAATACTTGTTAAACAGGAGGTCGCGTGGTTCGAATCCCGCCTTCCCCACCAACTACGGGGAAGTAGCTCAGTTGGCAGAGCGCCTGTCGTTAAAAGCTTTTCGACTCTCCTTGCCCTTGATAAATATAGGCATGAAACTAAATGATCTCCTTTACGAAGGTATGGAGTTTCACGCTTGTGAGCTTCAGACACGAGATGATGGATCTCTATTGTTCTCTCCTCCCAATATGCGAGAAGAAGAACTAGATTGTCATTTTTGTGATGGAACCGGAAAAGACGATAGCGACTATTATCCTGATGGTAAATGTGGCTTTTGTAGAGGCTCTGGTAAAGTTAAAGAGTGGTGTTCAGATAGTCCAGAAATGCAAGTTTCTAATTCAAATGGCTACGCAATTCAAAGAGATATACTTGGTGTAGCGGAGCCAGATTATGCTGGTTCAATTCCACCAGAGCAACTCCCATCTATTAGGAAGAAGTTGTTCAAAATGTTAAATATGGAAAGCGAGCGTGCATTGATGCACAAAGATCAATCTCAAAGTCAAAAGCAATGGGTTAGCCACGAAGGCAACGTTGCAACTATTCAAAAAGGTGCCCAAATGCATGATATGGGCCGAACGGATTCACAAATTCAAAACTATGCTCACAGGCTTTTGGATATTGTTAATTTCGCAATCAAAAATAATCTTCACGTCACTTGGGCGTAATCGTTTTGTCCGACAGCACGTTTCTTAATACATCAACATTATCTATTATGTTATCTAGTACGCGTTCAACAAATTTATTATGATCGAAGTCCATCAATTCGGGGTGATCTTTTGCCATAGCAGTAGTTGCACCAATAAGATCAGAACGTAATATCTCTGTAATTTTTCTACGTACATATTTTGGACGCGCATTAGTTGCATTACGTAAGTAAAATATATTTTGTAATATATTTCCAACTAACCGCTTCGCTATAGATGTTCCAGGGAAGTTTACTCCAGGAAGTGCACGTGATATCATTCGCGCAAAAAACTGTATAAGGTTCTGTTTAACCTGTATATTTTCTTGTAGTTGCGTGAGCTTCATGTAGATATTTATGAAGATGATAATCTCTGATCGACTAATGGTAGGTCGCGAGGCCTTGAACCTCGAGATGCTGGTTCGACCCCAGCTCGGAGATCCAACGACAGCACACGCCCGCACGGAGGCCATTCTAATATCCGAGGTCGTTTAAAATAGTTCAGTATCGTCTAGCGGAAGGATACCAGACTTAAAATCTGGAGACGTTGGTTCAAATCCAACTATTGATGCGAGGTCAGTGATTATTGTCGCGACAGTATGAGGTGGCCGGACAAGCTTATGGGAAATTGAAAATCGCGAAAAGTAAATTTTGTATAAGCAATTCTGAGGATATGGTGGAATAGGTAGACACGAGAGATTTAAAATCTCTTGCCTTCGGGCGTGCAGGTTCGATTCCTGCTATCCTTACCAAATGCCGGATGAACTACGATTGAATCATCGTACCCCCGGCTCCAATTTAAAGCTTGTGACAAATGGCGTCTTGGAGTAGCTCTCCTAAGTGGTTCGAATCCACATTTAATCTGGGTGATTAACTAGCATCGGAGCTAGACAAGCTTTTAATTGGCCGTATGGCGGAATAGGCAGACGCGCCTGCTTCAAAAGCAGGTTCCTTCGGGAGTGCAGGTTCGATTCCTGCTACGGCCACCAATAAATAAAGCTATGAAGATTCAAGAAATATTTGAAGCTAAATATGGACACGAAAAAGAAGCAAGAAATCGTGTTACTATAGTCATGGATCTTGAAGCTGTACCTGAGCGGTATGAAGTTAATAGGCCAGCCAGATATCCTTATTCTAGTCCGTACCAAAATGCAATGGACGGGTTGGTGAGGGATATCGAAGCCGCAGGAAGGCAGATTGGTATGAAATTACCTGATAAAATTGGTTACTCCGGCCTAGCAGGATTTCCTGAGGGCAGATTCAAATACAACTCAAATGCCATTCGCGACCTAATTCGAAAAGTCGCAACTGCAACCCCCGGATTTTCGCTAAAATATTAAACTCTTGACCTTTGATTCCTAATATTGTAGGGTATCAAAGATTTTTCAACCTAATTTGAGGACGGAACAATGCCAAAAGCTAGAATGCAAGACCCAAGAACTGAACAACGCAGATTTATCGCCCCAACCCGAAAGTTCAAGATTGGTGGACGGAAGAGTTTGCGAAGTGCTCGAATGATGAGTAACGCTGACCTCCGTGTTGTTTACAGTGGTAGTGCTCGTCCAAAAGATAAGCAAACAGCGCGGTACGAACTCGAGCGTCGTGGGGCAGATCTCGTTGAAGAACTAAAAGTCGAAGAGACTGCATAAAAACAATTTTTGTCCCTGTGGTGGAATTGGTAGACACATCACTCTGAGACGGTGAGCATCGAAAGATGGTGCAGGTTCGAATCCTGCCAGGGATACAAAGCAAACGTCGTCTAATGGCTTAGGACCCTTGACTCTCAATCAAGGAAATGCGGGTTCGAGTCCCGTCGTTTGCTCCAACAACAAAATACAGTAGTATACAAAATGGACAAAGTGGCCGGGCTTTCACCCCGGTGCCTTCGGGTGTTGCGGGTTCGAGCCCCGTCTGCTGTACCAAACAAAGTTGACATACGCTTTTCAATGGGGTATATTTTCTGTATGAAATTGAATAATGGCTGGCCAGAATATTCATATCCAAGCGACAAAATCATTGTTGCTGGAGTTGTTATTGGAGCATTTTTAATGGGCCTTCTGATAGGGCTAGCAATATGACTGATTTTACCCTTGAAAAAAATGAACTCAACCCAACTATTAAATTCATAGTTATTGCTGTTTCATCAACACTGCTTACGATGATATTAATCATGGGCGGATGTACGGCACACAGCAACACGTATGATGCTGAACGGATTCAAAGTGAAACAGAATTGCAACGAGTTAAAATGGAAGCTTCAAAAGCTGAAGCTGAAGCAAATCAAGCTATCCGAATTGCTGAGAGCAACACAAAGAAAGAAACTATTCTAGCGATCGAAAGATTGATTGAAGGTGGTACAAATCCAATTGCGGCTCGTTGTGCCATCAGCGGTTGGTCTACAAAGTCACGAGATACAACCTGCGAGCTAGCCATTAATGTCCCGAGCTCCACAAACAAAAATTTACTCAACGACTGATCCTGAAAGGATTGAGCGTTGGTGCAACGAGGGGTTGCAACAACGCGTTCATTTTCGTGATCAGGGTGGATTAATGGAAGAATGGTATCATTGCCCAGAACACGTTGAGTCGATGGCAATTGCAACTGTTAACAATCAAGTTATTGGTGTTGCAATGATCATAGATTACTATGACGAAGGATATGTTGAGGAAGAAGTTGAATACTTCGGTGATGTAAACATTGGCGTGTATGTCAAATACAACTATCGGCGATGTGGAATTGGTAAAGCTCTTATTCGTAGAATAAGGAAACGAACAGACTTTAATATTCAAGCCGGAAAACATAATAGAGCCGCAAGCGCTTTATACAAATCAACGAGACTTTAATTATGAAAACTAGATTTTATGGGGATGGTGGAACAATTCACAGTACAACCCATCTTGACATCGAAACACGCAACGGTAAAGTTGTTGCAGTATGGTTTAGATGCCAAACCCTTCCCTTCGAACAAACTGAAGTAGATAATTCAAGGGCCGAATCAATGGACGAAGCATATGGGCATTCGGCACCAGAGATTCATGGTTTGACTTTAGTCGACTGACTGATCAACTCCGTGCATAAAATCTCTAGTCTCAATTGCTTTCAGATCTTTTAGAGCTTTGTCCAGAAGCTCTTGGTTGCTGTGTCTAGCAGCATGCACAATAGTGTATAAGACTTTGAACCTTTCCGTACTAATGGTTATATTCTCTGAGGTTTCCTGTCGCCGCCGATCGGCTATCGATTGAAGTTTCATAGCTTTATTTATAACATAGTATCAATATTAAGCAACTATAGCTGATGTGGTCTTAGCGCTCGGTTGAAGCCCGAGAGATGGGGGTTCGATCCCTCCTAGTTGCACCAAATGGGGATGTGGTGGAATATAATAGGTAGACACGCTGTCTTTAGAAGTCAGTGACTGAAACGTCGTGCGGGTTCGAGTCCTGTCATCCCCACCAACACAATAAAATAGCATGTTGACCTAAGACCCTAAATATGAGAAAATTATCTGATGGGAAAATCAACGAAAAAGCGTCAAACGGCAGAAGCTGCGGAAGAAGAACATTTTTCGCAATTCTTTGCTTCTAAGAAAAACAGCGGAAAAACATATCGCGGTGTCATTAAATCTCGTGACATCGTTCCCAAATATGTTCGTAACTATCGTCACAAACAAATACGTGACTACGACAACTGGACATACAAAGGAAAATCAAAAAGAATTGAGAAACAACAAATTGAATTAATTCGCCACATGTTTGCTAACTATCGTGTTCCTCGCTTTCTTGAGAAAGCGTTCATTTCAGAAGACTGCGATATAATTAAAAAGTTTGGTCCTTGGTATATTGCAACAGCTCAAGGCGAAAGCCTTTACAAAGCTTGCACACGAGGACTACTAACGAAAAAAGAAACACATTACTTTCTTCAAGCACCAGACGAACTTTCTGTTGAGCAAGCTATCTGGTGGGCACGAGCAATTGCTGAATCAAATGATATTGGAGTTGCTCGTCGAATTGCTCTCTCAAGTATTGGACGCCGGTCAATTGATAGTGACTTCTGGATTGACATTCAACAATTCTTTGCAAATAATCCTGTTCAGATAAAAGAACTAGATGAACTTGTCGACTACATAGCCTCTACACAAGCAGAGAATACAAACTGGTCAATCAAGAAACGATCTCTCGAAGCAATTCGCAGACAAAGTGAGAAGTGGCATCGCGATATGATAAAGTTACGACACATCGGTGGTGGTTCTTGGGATGGGATGGATATTCCAGTTTGGAAAGGAAAGACAGGAAAGTTTGACTACGATCCTAAAAAGAATACACAAATAGAATGGACGGTGTTTGAAATCCTTACAGGAAACGAGCTTGCACGAGAAGGAAATAAAATGCGTCATTGTGTATCTGGATACAAACCAAGATGCATGAAAGGTGACTGTGCAATCTTTGCAATGCGTAGCTCAACGATGTTGTGTAGCAATCGACGACAATTGACAATTGAGGTCATTCCAAATAGAAAGGCAGTTACTCAGGTGCGTGGATTAGCGAATCGTCTTCCAAAGCCCCAAGAAAAGGCTGTTCTTCAGAAGTGGGCAAATGCTAGAGGATTGGTTGTTAATCTATGGTATTAATATTTTTTTAACTGACGGCTTGGCAGAGTGGTTATGCGCGAGTCTGCAAAACTCGTTACGCCGGTTCGAATCCGGCAGTCGTCTCCAACGGAGAATTACTATGTGGCACAAAAGCACAGGTAAGATTGTTTACAATCCCTGGCGAGGTGCTCTCAAAAAGAAACGCGATTGGTGGTGTGTTCTTGAAATTGATACAGAAATCACTCGCTATTTTCGTTATTGGATTGAGAAGGAACACCACATCCAAGGATTGTGTAAGCCTTCTTGGGATGCGCACGTCTCGATTATTCGTGGCGAAAAGCCTCGAGCAGAGTTGATGCATCTTTGGAAGAAACATGATAAGGAAATCGTCGAGTTCGAATATAAGCACCATCCTCGCCGATCTGGTGATACAACTGGTGGAGATCGCCCAGACAACTATTGGTTTGTCGAGGTTCGAGCACCACACCTGATTGATATTCGTAAGGAGTTTGAGCTTCCATATAATTGGAGTCTTCATCTTACGGTTGGTCGGACATGGGATTAATAAATAGGAGTTGAGGCGGCAGACTCTATCCGGTAGGCACATCGAACCGGTTGAACTGTATGACATTGTGCGGTGGCGTGTGACCGGAAGGCACGGCGGGTGGCTCCGACAACCGGTGGAAGCGAAGCAGAGATGTGGATACGACTCCGGCTAGAACAGCCAAAATATTTCACGGTGTAAGCCGTCAAGCTCTGTGGCTCGGCGTGATAGAAGTCACCTTTGGAGAGCAATCTAGGTAAACGGTACCTGGCCCAGCCTCGAAAACTGGTGGAACGGCGTGAGTCGTTTGGGGTTCAAGTCCTCTGCTCTCTGCCACCGTTTCATAAATATCAACATGAAACTTTCGCAAATTACAGAAGCACGATATACGGGTAAGCAAGACAAACTCAAAATAGTTGCTGAGCAGCTCGAAGTTGGTATGACAGGAACGGGTGTTTTTGATGATGGTGACGAGCTTCTGTGGGATATGCAAAATGATTCCGGTGATGATGCCGCTCGACAGCTGGCAGCCCAATGGAATGTTTGTATTGATTTCATAAATCAACTAACTAATCAAAATCTCGGACATTATGACAAAGAGTGGGTTGAGGAGATTCTTCGTCGATGAAACTCAAAGAACTATTTGAAGCACCAATGAAAGGCATGCTTGGAGCAGATTGGCGTGATGACCATCCGTCTGGATTTCGAGTTGGCAAAGTTGTTCGCGGTAACATGCTCAAACGCGGAATGAAATTATCTGCAACCTACAGTCTTTTCAACGAAGGAACTGATTATATCGAAGTGCTTGGCTTCACCAATAACAAAGAAAAGTATGGTGAAAGTGGAGTCAAATATAATTCTGTCAAAGACATATTCAGATCACTCCGAGGAGTTGCCTCTCTAAAACAACTCTACGAGCTCGACCAACAAAATGACTACGGCTATTCACATTATTTGTGTGTTAGAGATCTGCAAGAAGGTGAGTCAGGTTGTTGGTATTATTTGAATGAGAAAGGACGATGGTGTCGAGGTTCCGGTATGGAACCACTTTCATTCAGAGAGTTAAATTTTGCTCCAGCAGAACACGGATGAAACTTGAACAAATTTTAGAAGCACCGTTTACAGACCAACAAGAACAGCGTTTCTTAACTGCTCTTAGAAAAGATGTTGGAAAACGTGGTGAATGGCCCCAACCACGCCGTATGACAAGCCTAGTTAAATCAGCTTCACCAAAAGCTAAAAAAGTTGGAACTGGAGCTTACTCTCAAGCATATGGAAGAACTCGTTCAAATGTAGTTATTAAGATATCTCATAGTAGTGACGGAGAAGATACATTAAAATTTCTTCGATGGGCTAAAACGAAGAAAAATCCACATCTACCAAGAATTTATAGCATTAAAAAGACCACCATTAAAAATGAATTTGATCCATATGATTCATTTTATACAAATCAAGAAATATATGCGTATGCTAGAATGGAGCGACTAGTTCCACTCAACCCAAAAAAATATAATTGGAAACCTGAACATGTTCCATTTCTTGAGTGGATGTATCAACAAGGATACGCTTATCCGGAAGAATTTATTTCAAATTGGGACGAATTAAAACTAAAAACACAAAAAAAGAATGTTAAAACAAGTAAGTTACATCAAACGATAATATCTCTTTCTAAAATAGCTGATGATGGTGAGTTAGATATAATGCTTAGTCGATATTCAGCTCACAACATCATGTTGCGTCCTGGAACTAACGAAATCGTAATTCACGATCCTTTTTAAGACAAGCACAGAAACATATTTTAGATCCGTGGTGTAATCTGGTAGCATCTGAGATTCCAAACCTCAGGATTTCGGTTCAAATCCGAACGGGTCTGCCAATACGGAGAAGTGGCAGAGTCTGGTTTATTGCGCAACCCTGCTAAGGTTGTGATCCTTAATTGTGATCCGAGGGTTCGAATCCCTCCTTCTCCGCCAGTTGCAATTCACCCAATAATAGGGGACAATCTCAAAATGTCAGAAATAACCCAATTAATGCGACCAACAACTGTTACGGGCAGACTACGAGATGGTGGAATGTGCAAAATAACATGTGACACCATAAAGGCGAATAATCTTTATCTCGAAAACGGTCTTTATCATCCGTATTGTAAAGAAGGTCATTGGATAATGTATATTCTCGAGAATGGAAACGGAATATCTTTCATAAGTAAAAAGAGTAACAAAGGGATTTCGCTTCCGGCACACATAATAGGAAGGAAAAACCTAGTTGGACTTTATGATAATGATCCGTATAATATGTGTCAAAGTAATTTTGACTATCGTAAGGATCGAGGGAAATAACCAAACGATCCCAATATGAACTACTCAAGATACGAAGACACCTGCGAAATATCGAGCATTAAAACTGGTATTTCCACTATGGGTGAGATTCTTACATTCAAACCAAAAGATATAATTATAGCAACAATTAATCGATCCGCAAAAGTAACGCTTCGCTGGAAAGAGCACGCTAATCTTTATATCGGCTCGATGGGCGGCATAGAATTTAGCTCGCCAGGTCCAATCGAACAGACTTACAGGACTCATCGTTGACCTTAATACGATAAGTTCGTATAATATATCGCTTGAGGCTATCACTCTGCATCCTTCTAATATTCGTTGAAGAGACGCAGGAGACCTCCTTCGGGAGCAATCCTGCACATTAATCGCAGTGTAAATCTCCTCATTTTTTACACAGTTTGGAGGCTATAGTTGGACATCCTTCTATTACTTTTGTTAAAAACAGTACAATGAATCTCCTCCATTTTATTTTAAGGGGCAACTAAAATGAATAAACAAACAATCGCACTAAAATACCGCAAGTCAATCGTACTTGACGAAACATCGAACAAGACTTACTCTCCAGCATCTATCACGCTCGCAATGGAAATGTTGCAGCTTGGTTTTATTGCTAACAAATCTCTTCTTAGCGCTTTTACAGCTCTAACAAATGAACAGGTAGCCGCAGTTAGTTCTGAGTTACTTGAAAACCTTCGTACGATGAAAGGTGCGAATGTTAAGCACAAGCCAATGTACCCAAACTTCCCACAGCAAGTCGCTGAGGCAAGTGACATTGAGTTGTTCCTAAATGCGATTCTTCACTATTGGACTCGTGGTGCTTGGTCTCCAGAGTATGAGGTACTTCCTCGCGAATACGCTGATGAGACAAACAAGCTAATCGAAATCGGTGTTATCGATGACGCTCAATTTAACGACATTTACATTCAGCTTCTAACAGCAAACGAATCTTTATCAGATGGTGACAAAGAGACGATTCTTTATTTCCTAGATAAAGGATGGCCTGCAAATGTTGAAATACCTTTCAAAGAAACCCTTTGCTTTGTTGCTGGTGAGGCATTAAAGCGAGGTCAAGATATTACTGGGTTTGTAAACACAGTAACAGACGTTCTACGTATCGCCGTAACATTGAATGATGGTGACGTTTCGCTTGCTGAAGACACAAAATTTAAGTCGCTTCCAAGAAGCCTTCGTCGAGTTTTGACTAGCGCTATCGAGAATGTTATTCTACATGGAAGTGGAAGCCACAACGAAGATATTAATCGTCATCGTGGTAAGTGGACAGCACTATTTCATAATCTTCATGTTGGTGAGTATTCAGATCTTGTTTACAAGGTTGCGAAGAAAGTTCGTAACAACGAAAAGATTGTTACATTCAACAGTAGGCTACAAGCTGCGTTCGACACAAAGGACTACGCAAAAATTATTGAGTTGGTTCAGGACCGTCCAGGTGAGTTCGCTCGCAGGTTGGACTTGATCCTTCGTGACTATCCAGAAAAAGATAGCATTACGTGCCGTATATTTAAGGGCGCGGTTGATAAAATGAACACCCGCACACTGTTGCAGTTGTATGGTCATACTAAGACTCGCTTCTGGGATAGTGAAAAGCGTATTGCATTTCCTAAGGGAAATGTTCAGAGGGCGCTTCTTCTTGACGGACAAAAAGCACTCAACAGTGCTGCATTACTCAAGATTCAGGCTTCAATTAAGACATCACTAGTTGATCGTTGGAAAGAGCTTGATGCTCTTGGTAAGGTTTGGGTTGATCCAATTCTACAGGATTGTCCAGTACCAACACAGATGCGAAGCGCATCAGAAGGATTATTCCAAGTCGCTCGCGGAACTCGTTTGACGTTCGGTGCCGACGACGAGACAAAGACAACTCTTCGTTTCTTCGTTTACTGGGTCGGTGATGACATCGATCTAAGTGCAACAATGCATGACGAGAACTTTAAAAATTGTGGACACATTAGCTACACACGTCTTCGCGATGGTGCGATGCAGTCGTATCATAGTGGTGACATTGTTGATGGTCGAAATGGTGCAACAGAATTTATCGATATTACAATCGAACCAGCACTCGCAAAGGGTGTTCGTTATGTTGCTATGAACGTTCTTGTATTCTCAGGACCAACATTCGCTGAGCACGAAGAGTGTTTCGCGGGTTGGATGACTCGTTCAAGTCCTGAGAGTAATGAAATCTTTGATCCAAAGACAGTTGAGCAAAAGATTGATCTTCGTGGTGATACGAAGAACTACATTCCGGTTCTTTTCGATCTCCAAGAGCGCAAGGCAATCTGGGCTGATATGACGACTCGATCAAGCTATGGCTATCGTCGTCACGGTAACAACGTTGAATCAAATCGTGCATCGATTGAGCAAACAACAGAAGCACTTGTCGATATTAACAACAAGGTAAATTTGTACGAGTTGTTCTTGTTCCATGCAGACGCTCGAGGATCTCGAGTAGAAAATAGAGAAGATGCTGATACAGTATTTGCTTGGGATGGTGATGTAACTCCTTATGACATTTCAGTGATCAATTCTGAGTACATTGCATAAATCAATTTAAGAACTAGGCCATCGACCCCTGCAAGCACGTCGGTGTTATCTAGTGCAGTTTCACAAAACTAGAAAACCACGAATAGACGTGTTCGTGAGAGTCTAAACAAAATGCTGCACGTTGGAAGGGTTATCCGAAAGATTCTGGGTAGCGGAGACAGCCTTGAAAACTGTTTGTCTTAACCGACGTGTGGGTTCGAATCCCACTCCTTCCGCCAAATGTCATATTGTAGATTCAATGGAAAGGACAGTGATGTCTATGTTTTTGGCTCGGTCTGTGAAGGACGCGAGTGTTGGATCTGTTGTGGATGCAATTTTGCTGAAAAGGCAAACGAAACTGTGTTTTATTCTCCACGTGCGATGATCACTCATTTGAAAAAGCATATTTGTGCTGGAAATAAAGTTCCTCAGCGGGCTCTTGATAGGCTTGAGGAAGATGAAAAGAAAGAAATGCTTGAAGGGATGGCTGAACTTGCCCATCGCCATTGTTGGAGATGTGATCCTGACGATTATGAAACAAAACGATTAATTATGGAACCGCGTGAATCATACGGTAAAGAAGATTTACACTGGTTCTGTCCAAAATGTGAAAACTATTTTCACAAAGTTACTGACGACGAGCTCAAAAAGGAGAACGACATGACCGAAGTTCAAACTGGAATACAAGAAGCAATTTAAACGCTTGTCTGTCAACAGGCAGCCAAGCATTATTTTCTTGGAGGCCATTATGAAAAGCTATCCTTCAATAGCAGGAAAAATAGTCGATACGGACGTTTATGCATTTGATAAACTAGATGGATCAAACATCCGAGCTGAATGGACGCGCAAAGCAAATTCATTCGTAAAGTTTGGAAGCCGCAATCGTCTATTAGGAGAGGATCAAGGTAAGATAGCAGTTGCAAAAGATATGATATCTGATATCTTTCTTGAAGAACTCTCAAAAATCTTTCACGACAAACGATACGACAAAGTAATTTCTTTCTTTGAATTGTATGGACCGAACTCGTTTGCTGGACATCATCCAGACGACATATCGGAATTTAAGGCAACGTTAATTGATGTTGCTCCATACAAGAAAGGAATCCTACCACCTAAGGAATTTACTAAGTGGTTTGGTGGAGTTGATATTCCGCCTGTTTTGTATCACGGAAAACCTAATCAGGAATTTGTTCGATCAGTTCGTAGAAGCGAACTCGAAGGAATGACTTACGAAGGTGTCGTGTGTAAGGCTCAGCATAAAATAGGTCGTCCTCACACAATGTTTAAAGTCAAGAGTGTAGCGTGGCTACTCCGATTGAAAGAATATTGTGATGGGAATGAACACCTATATAATATGCTTAAATAAGCAACGGTTCCGCCGATGACCACAAATATCGGCACCAATGACCTGTAGCATAACTGGCAATGCAGCACACTCTGAATGTGAAGATTCTTGGTTCGAATCCAAGCAGGTCAGCCAACTTGGCCTATAGTGTAGCGGGAACACAGAAGACTTTGAATCTTCTATCCTAGGTTCGAATCCTAGTAGGCCAGCCAATATTTACATAATTCTCCACGAGTGTATAAATACATGCATAAAATTACACGTGTAATTAGGAGAAATTTGTTATGCCAATGTCACCAAGATTAAAAATGCGAAGAGGCCGTTTCGGCCCCGGCGGATTTAAAGGACCAGTTCTACGGCTTACGGGGCCAGAGGGCTCGCCTCCTGGCGGTCTTGACAACTTTGCGCTTGGGGCAGGTTCTCCACCAACCCGAACACTAACGTTTACGGCTACAGCTTTTGATGACCTTGATGGTGATATTTCTGCAAACATTGAATGGTTTGTTACGCCTTTTGCTAATGGTTTGCCCGCTTCCCAACAGACAACAGGTTCCCCAGCAGTCGCAACCGGCGCCTCTGTTGATTTAGGTCCTTTTCTTATAGCTAATTTGGGTGGCTCACCTGCAAACTTTATTACTGCTCAATCTACAGATGCTGGTGGTAAAGTTACCACAGTTTCAAGAACCATTGAAATTCACGATAATTAAAGTAAATCTAGACGTTTTCACCATTTCTCTATAAATACACGTGCATAAAAATTACAACATGTAAATTTAGGAGAAATTTGTTATGCCAATGTCACCAAGATTAAAAATGCGACGCGGTCGCTTCGGTCCAGGCGGATTTAAAGGTCCGAAACTAACACTCTTTGGTCCAGGTGGTGTTCTAGTATTTGGTCCAGGTTCACCTGCTGCAATCGGTAACTTTACCGGTACGGCTTTCGATGACCTTGATGGTGATCTTTCAGCGAATATTATTTGGCATGTTCAAGGTTCAGGTTCACCAAGTGCTGGACTACCAAGTGGTTCACCAGATATTGGCGTGGTTGAAAATGGCGCAGCTGCGACCCTAAACGCCTTCTTAGTTGCCGCAGGTAGCCCTAGTTTCGCTCCTAGCAGCTTTAATGTTATTGGAACAGTAGAAGACACTGGTGGAAAACGAACAACTTTTACACTTCCAGTTACAGTTGAGACTTCTGACCCGCTCCGAGGTTTCGATTACATTCCTAACTTAACAATTATTTTACCACTAACCGGTACAACGTTTGGTCCAGGTTCACCAGGTAAAGCAGAATTTGAAGCAACAGCGATTGACCACGAGGATGGTGATATTTCAACAAGCATTGAATGGTTTGTTAATGGTCCAGGTTCACCTGGTCAAGTTGGCTTTTTCGGTTCTCCAAGTGTGGAAAGTCCGGGTGCAGCAGTAGATTTGGGCGCTCATGTGTTTGGTCGGGGTAGTCCTCAAGGTGGTCCAGGTAGCCCAGGAACAGAAAATACGTTTAATGTCGTAGCTCGAATAATTGATAGCGCCGGTAATGTACGAGTACGAGATGTTACAGTTACAGTTGATGCTAGCGAAAACTAATAACAACTAAAACAAGTTAAAACTAAAGGGGGCTGCTTAGGTTGCCTCCTTTTTTTAATGCAGTATTACTGGTATAGAACAATTTAGCATCTGTAGTGTTAGTGGTAGCACATCAGGCTTCCAACCTGAAAGGCCGAGTTCGAGTCTCGGGGGATGCTCCAAGTAGTCAGCTTCCAAAAGATGTTGTATAATTCCTCAGTAACTTTTTATCCTAAAAGGGTGATATATGCCAGGCGTAATAGCGAAGAAAAATGAGTCGTTTGAGAAATTACTACGACGTTTTAAACGTGCCATTGAGAAAGATGACATTATAAACGAAATACGTAAACGCGAGTACTACGAGAAACCTACGGTCGCTCGTAAACGTGCCAAAGCTGCTGCAAAGAAGCGATGGGAACGTAAATATGAAGAATTAAACCCAAGCAGAAAGAGACTTTACTGATGATTATTATAACAAGCAACGACACAATCGACGTCAACGGACAAGATTATAAAATTGTTCGCAGCGAAACATTCAATCCAGCATATCCTGATTTTGAACCAAGAGTTCTTGATAACTGTGATCCTGGAACTGGGGGATTAATTGTTGAGTTTGGCCACAATCGACTCACAAATGTCAGTGGTGAAATTGAACAGATCGTTGTTCATAGCTGTGATCGTTATATTTTAGCTCCAATTAAAGACTAAATATAATGCCCGTGTGGTGGAATAGGTAGACACGCCAGTTTTAGGTACTGGTTCCTTCGGGAGTGGGGGTTCGATTCCCTCCATGGGCACAAAGGAAAACAGTAAATAGGTATATGAAAATTAATAATTTGTTTGAATCTGACGATAAAGAAGCTATCGAAGAACTCGCTGCTATTGAGCACGATCAATGGGTTGAGTGGGCCAAAGCAATTTCCGATTTGGAAAACCTCTCCCCCGAACGCGTAAAACGTTGGAAAAAATTATATGTTCCGTATGCAGAGCTCTCAGAAGAGAGCAAAGAACAAGACCGAGTGTACGCTCGGAAAGTTCTTAAAGTATTAAAGAAACTAAAATAGGTCTGTAACTCAAAGGTAGAGTGCCACTTTTACATGGTGGAAGTTGGGATTTCGAAATTCCCCAGACCTACCAAAAAGGAGTAACTATGTTTAAGAAGATTTGGTCGTGGTTAAACGAGCCTGAAGTCGTTAAGAAGATTCGTAGTATAGGGGATACTCTTCGTTACGCAATCGCATCAGTAGCTCTTGGTGTCGTAGCAGTAACAGATTTTGATCTTGTATATCCATTTGTTTTATCAGTGCTTGTCGCTCAAGGAATAGTTGAAGTATTAAAGAAAACGATGAACTACACTCCATGGGGCGATCGTCCAGATGGAAATGACGACGGTTTTCCAAGTGGTCATGTAGCAGGTGCTTTTAGTGGTGCTTGGTTGTTTTACTTCGTTTATGGATGGGAAATAGCAGTAATTCCGCTCTTGCTTGGTGCACTTACAGCTTTAAGTCGAGTTCTTGCAAAGAAACACAATTTTGTACAAGTAAGCGTTAGCATTATATTGACATATGTTATTGCTGAGCACTTTCTTACGTAAGTCGTTGGATACCAAACTACCTAAACGTGGTTCAAAAGTAAAACTCAAAGGAAGAAATCCTTTCGGTGTGATTAAAACTATGGATGAAGAATCCAAGTGGGTTCATGTTGAATGGAATAAAAATACACCAGGACCCAAATACTGTCATTTGTACGAACTGGAAGAAATAACGTGACGAAGCCGAATGGTTAGGCAACTCCCTCATAAGGAGCCCGTCGATGGTTCGATTCCATCCGTCACGACCAATAAATACCCCAATGAAGTGGTTGCTATTACTGATATTGCTTATATTATTCTGGGAAACCTAAGGAATCAATATGTGTGGTGTCGTCGGAATCGTTAGTAATCAACCTGCCAATCAATCCATTTATGACGCGTTGACAGCTTTACAGCATCGAGGACAAGATGCTGCAGGAATTGTCACGTGGAGTGAAGATGGATTACATAAACGCAAAGGTAATGGATTTGTTCGTGATGTATTTCACAACAGACACATGTTAAAACTCAAAGGTAATGTTGGAATAGGACACGTTCGTTATCCAACAGCAGGAACTTCAAGTTCTTCTGAAGCCCAACCTTTTTATGTAAATTCTCCCTACGGTATTTGTCTCGCTCATAATGGCAATTTAACAAATACTAAAGAGTTAATTGATAATCTAATCAAAAAAGATCGTCGGTACTTAAATTCCGACTCAGATTCAGAAGTACTACTAAACGTATTTGCCCACGAGTTGCAAAATAAAGCGAATGGACGACCAACAGCCGAACAAATTTTTGATACTGTTGATAGCGTACATAAACGTTGTGAAGGTGGTTATGCAGTTGTTGTTTTGATAATTGGACACGGAATTGTAGCGTTTAGAGATCCAAATGGGATTAGACCATTGGTTCTTGGTCGCAGAGGTGATGAATGGATGGTTGCATCTGAAAGTGTTGCGCTTGATATTTTACAGTTTGAACGAGTACGCGATGTTCAACCAGGCGAAACAATTTTCATAGAGAACGATGGCACTTTTCACAGTAAAGAATATGCAGAGCCAAAACATACACCGTGCATTTTTGAGTTTGTTTATTTAGCTCGACCCGATTCGATAATCGATGGCCTTTCTGTTTATAAAGCTCGTTTAAGAATGGGCGAACAACTTGCAGGTCAAATCGTTCGTGAATGGCCCGAACACGACATTGATGTTGTTATTCCAATTCCCGATACAAGCCGAACAGCGGCAGTACAAGTTGCTCATCATCTCGGCACAAAGTATCGAGAGGGATTCATCAAGAATCGTTACATACCACGAACATTTATCATGCCTGGACAAGCAGAAAGAGAAGAAACAGTTCGACACAAATTAAATGCAATTGGATTAGAGTTTCGTGGTAAAAATGTTTTACTCGTTGATGATTCGATTGTTCGTGGAACAACATCAAAACAAATTATTAAATTAGCACGTGAAGCAGGAGCAAATAAAGTATATTTTGCATCTGCCGCTCCGCCGGTGCGATATCCAAGTGTTTACGGAATAAACATTCCATCAACAGAAGAACTCATTGCAACCAATCATAGTATTAAAGAAATTGAACAGATAATCGGTGCTGATAAATTAATCTATCAGAATCTCAATGGTTTATTGCGTGCGGTGCGTCATAGCGATTCAAATATCAAAGATTTCGATACTTCATGCTTTTCTGGTAAATACGTCACCGATGAAGATTAAAGACGTATTCAATCCTGACTATTACGACATTCTTCAAGACGAAATGCGTCGGAAGAAGTACGATCGTTATGAAGATGGTCCGCCAAATGATACTGAAACCGAAATGCAAGATTTCATTATTTCCAAGTTTGAAACTGGTAAAATTTCATTCAAAGACGCCAAAAAAGAACTTAAAAAACACACATCTTCAGAACTCGAATATCAATTCTGGCGCATGGAACTTGTCATGGCCGCAGAATTGTTAGACGACTAATTTATGCCTCCGTAGCTCAGTCTGGACAGAGCGCTCGGCTTCGAACCGAGGGGTCGCGGGTTCAAATCCTGCCGGGGGTACCAAAGTTGTTTATTTTACTAAATACTACTATAATATGAAGATAGTTTTCGGAATTTTGACCCAGGTCTAAAATTCCAACTTAACAGACTTTAACTAACAAGCCTCTAGTCTGTAGGCTGTACAAATGGAGAAACTATGATGTACAAAAATAAGCTCGCAATTGCTTTGAAATCTGCAGGGAAAGTCCTTCGAGAATTTAAGGACGAAGTCTACGTTCCATTCGGAAGCGAATACTCAATCTTTATCAAAAACCTAAACAGCGTGCGTGCACTTGTAACAGTGTCCGTCGATGGTGAGGACGTTGGTGAAGGCACAAAGTTTGTCATTGACGCAAACGATAGCATCGATTTAGAGCGGTTCATTAAGAACGGCAACTACGAAGCTGGAAATCGGTTCAAGTTCATTGAACGAACGAGTGCAATTGAGGATCACCGTGGCATTGGTATAGAAGATGGTTTAGTTCGAGTTGAATTTCAATTCGAAAAACCAAAACCTGCCACTATCACTTACTGGAATTACCAGACCCCACCGTATCCACCGTATGATTATTGGTATCGTGATAATGGTAGTTTTACAACCATTGGCGGTTCTGGTGCTGGTAATGTTGGACGAGGTCAGGCAACATATACAGCAAGTTCATCGTCACAACCTGTTGTTGAATCAAACTCTGTAAACGTTTCTTCTAACGTTTCACAGCTGCTAATCAATGATAACGGCATTACAGTTCCTGGTTCAGTTTCGGATCAGAAGTTTGTCAATGCTGGTTGGTTTCCTGTTGAAACGGAAACACATGTCGTTGTGTTGAAGATTCTTGGTGAGACAAAAGACAACGTTCAGGTCGTAAGGCCTGTAACAGTGAAGGCTAAACCAACGTGTGAGACGTGTGGCACTAAAAACCGAGCAACAGCGAAGTTTTGTGTCGAATGCGGAACATCTTTGCAAATAGTCTAACTTAAAGGAAAACGGAGGGGTCAAGGACTTTGTTTCTTGACCTTTTTGTTTGTTCATCGTAAAGTATCTTAATGTATTCACTAGGACAAAAACGTTTCATGGCTATCAAAGCAGGCGAGGATGAAGTAGTCCTTACCATGGAAGAAGTTGAGAACACACTTGCACAAATCAGAAGTCTTGATGAAACTGTTGCAAAATACATGGAATACGTTCCTGAAGAAGTATTGAAAGCTGACGCCGAAGAAATGTTTGGCGGTCGAGACGAATGGAGCGGAGACGATAAATAACAAGCCCCTCGTAACTTAATGATAAAGCCCATCTCTCCTAAAGATGGTGATGAAGGTCCAAGTCCTTCCGAGGGGTCTAAAGCGGATATGTAGTGAGTCGGAAACGATGTTCGCCTTGCCCTCAGAAATGAGATTAGTCATACTAATTATAAAGAGCAATCACAGAGAGGGCTCCACGCAGGGTTTCTAACATTCTCGAAAGAGCTGCGCACCTGGAGTCCGATTCTTGCAAGGTTGGTCAGAGACGTTTTCATGAGACGTATCGGGTAGCCCCCCTCCGAAGGTTCGAATCCTTCACTTGCAACCAAATGAGTAGAATATCAGAAGAATTATATGAAGCGGCCAAAGCGTTGTATGAGATTGGTACAATGGACAAAGAGACGTTTTGTGAAATCGAAGGCCTTTTGGTGAAATTGGATATCACACGATCCTGCGAAGATCGAGTTTCAGGTTCAAGTCCTGACTAGGCCACCAATTCTCCTATGGTGTATCGGTGAGCACGCGAGTCTTATAAGCTCGAAGGTCGGGTTCGATTCCCGGTGGGAGTACCAAAAGAGTAACCCTTGAGAAATCCCCCTCGGTCTGGGATAATATATAGTAATATAACTTTTACTATAATATTAGAGGAAAATGATATGCTAGATATACTAGATGACCTATTTAAAGATACACCAAAAAATGCTTCACCAGACCTTGAAGCCGATGAAATTATTCTCATTGTAGACCGTTCAGGCTCAATGTATTCGATTGTATTGGATGCGCAGGGTGGAATTAATACATTCATTGAGGAACAGAAAAAAGAAGGGAATGCAAACCTTACAATGGTTGAGTTCGATGATGTTACTAATGCTCTTTACAAGCAGACAGACATCAAAGAAGCAACCGAATATACATTAGAGCCACGCGGCTCGACAGCTCTTTATGATGCTATCGGTGCTACGCTCGCTAATGCCGACGCCGTAAAAACAACAGGTAAGAAAATTGTTGTTATTGTTACTGATGGTGGCGAGAACGCAAGCACAGAATGGACACAAACAAGCGTATTCGAACGAATTGAATCACTGAAAGAAGCTGGTTGGGATTTCCTATTCCTAGCTGCTAATCAGGATGCAATGGCTGTGGGTATGAGTCTTGGCATGGAAGCTGGTGAGACAGTTGCATTTGCTGCAGATGGTGTTGGTACACAATCTGCTTATGCTGTTGCTAGTTCATACACAGCAAACCTACGTGGTGGAATGTCTAAGGGTGCTACAATGGATGCTCTCGACGCGGATATTACAAACCTAGCTGGTCTTAGTAAGACTGGTAAAGATTCCGTTGTCGACTTGAGTGTTGATGAAGATTCGAGCGAAGATTCGAGCAAAGAGTGACATTAGAGGTAGAAGAAATTGCGGATAGTGTTTTCCATATAATAGCGGAAACACAATATGACGTAACTTCTACATTTATGAGAGTTCAGGAGTTCTACGAGTCTCCCTTTCCGGAGATTCGTGGACACTTCTTTACCCACGAACAGTACATGGATATGTGTGCTCATAAAAATGACAGATCTGGAAGCGACGAAATAGTATTTTCTTATTTTGAAGATTGGGCAGGATTTAATGTTCCTGGAAATATTTTTAATAAGTGGGTTACGAAGTTTTCCAAAAAAGGATTGTGGGAGAAAGAACAAGATCTCGTTGATCTGGTTTATGATAGCCTCGAAAAGAAAACAAACAAGTTTTACGTCATTGGTACATATATTGATTGCGAAAGCAAAACAATCGATCATGAATTATCACATGCGTGGTTTTACCTTGATCCAGAGTATAAAAGAACAATGCTCAAGTTGTTTCGTAAATTACCAGTTTACGCAAAAAAGCAATTAAAACGTTATCTCGATAGTGACGGATACACCCCGGAAGTATTCGACGACGAGATTATTGCTTACCTATCGACGAACCAAATGACTTATACTACCAAACAATTTGGAAAGAAAAAAGTTCCATGGGATCATGTTCTCAAGTTTCAAGAGACGTTCGAAGAATTTAAGGACGAAAAGCTTGACGATGACGAAGATAATTAATTTTTATGGTGGTCCAGGAGTTGGTAAAAGCGGAATAGCTGCTGGAGTTTTCTCCAAAATGAAAGCCGACCACATGCAGGTTGAATTTGCTGCAGAGGTTGCTAAAGATTATGTTTGGGAAGAACGATTTAATATTCTTAAAAATGACCAGCTTGCAATCTTTGCTAAGTCACACCGAAAAATAGATCGACTTCGAGATCGAGTTGATTATGTAATAACAGATTGTCCCCTCCTTATGCATATTGTTTATATTCCAAAGGACTCATATAAAGGTCTTGAACCTTTAATCGTGGAAGTAGCACAATCATTTGAAAATATAAACATATTGTTAACACGGTCTGATGATATCAAGCATTCAGAAGTCGGACGATATCACAACGAAGAAGAAGCTCGAGTTTTGGACCGTCAAATTACAAATCTTCTTGATACCTACGACCCAAATTATTTTATCGTTCCTGTAGATGATCATTCGACTGAAACGATACTCAATATATTAAATAATCCCTGCTAAATCAATCACTCCCCTCGTGGCTCGAAAGGACAGGCGCCGGTCTTCTAAACCGGACATATGCGGGTTCGAATCCTGCCGAGGGGGCCAAAAATATCTAACCCCGTCTTTTGACGGGGTTTTTTGTACTTGACTTATACCCAAATTACAAGGAAACTGGCGACATGGCTGACTTTGAAGCAAAAGTATATCAATTGAAGATTGAAGAGCATCCAAACGCGGATTTGCTTGAGATTGCATGCGTTGGTGACTACAAATCAATCGTTATGAAAGGCCAGTTCAAAACAGGCGATCTGGGCGTGTATATTCCTGAACAAGCGATTTGTCCGGCATGGCTAGTCGAAGAACTTGGACTCGGCGGAAAACTCGCTGGAAAGGCTAATAACCGCGTTAAAGCGATCAAGCTTCGCGGCGTTCTTTCACAAGGATTAATCTATCCAGTTGTTCCCGAAAATAATTGGCAAAACCCCCACATTGTAACAGAACTTGGTCTTTTTGTCGCAGATGAGGGTGATGATGTTACCGAGTTACTCGGCATTACAAAATATGAGCCTGTTATTCCAGCATCGATGTCAGGTGAAGTTGAAGGCGCTTCTGGATGCACGATAAAGTATGATATTGAAAATATCAAAAAATATCCTGATGTACTGATTCCAGGTGAAATGATTTCCATTACTGAAAAACTTCATGGCACGTGGTGTTGCTTTGGATCTCATCCTGATGCACCATATGTAGTTTCATCAAAGGGCCTAAGTGCCCGTGGTTTGATTTTTCAAATTAACACAAAGAATACCGAACGCAACTTGTATGTTCGGACGCTCGAAGAAACTCGCGACGAAGATGGATACAATCTTATCGATCGTACTCACTTTTTATTGAATGAAATTACTGGCAAACCAATGTTACCGTTTTACCTTCTCTGTGAAATTTTTGGTAAGGGTGTTCAGGATCTTCATTACGGACTACAGAAGCCCTCATTTCGTATCTTTGATATCTATATCGGAGAGCCAGGACACGGTCGATATATGGATGTTGGTGAGCTTATGGACTTTCTTTACGATCTTGGTGCAGAGATGGTTCCACTTCTCTATACTGGTTCTTACTCAAACGAGATTATTGAAGAGTTCACAAGTGGTAAAGATTCTATCGGTGGATTCAATGTTCGAGAGGGTGTGGTTATTAAACCAACAATCGAACGCAGACACGATGAACTTGGCCGAGTAATTTTGAAAAGCGTTAGTGAAGACTACTTGTTACGAAAAGGTAACATTACGGAGTATAACTAATGTTTTCAGAAGGATGGAAAGTTGGAAAGCGAGCTCGCATATTAAACGATATCGGCGAGGAACTTAAAAACGATCGTGATGGAACTGTTGTTAATGTCGACGGTGCTTACATTTTAATCGAACTTGATAAAAGTAAAGCACACGTTGAAAGATATCCATGTGAAATAACTGAAATCTGGAGTGTTGAAGATGAAGATTGAAAACATGAATAAAGATGAACGTGGTTTGTTGTTGTATTTCGAATGTCAGGCCGTCGATTATGGTGGTAAGATTGATTTGCGTCGAATGAACGAAATTGATATGGACATTGCAAAAACCTGGAACGAAAACGGATTCGTTCGCTTTGGACGGATTGCTGCTCGTGATATTCAAAAACTACCATCAAACGTTTTTAGTAGTTGGTGCGTTCTTTCAGAAGATGCTTGGACAGAAGCTCACAGAGAACGACGAGCTCGTAATGTTCGAGTTGAAAATACGCTAACTGTCCATAGGAATGGTTACGATGATGAGGAAGCATAATGCTTTGGTTCGTAGCGTTTTTTCTTATAGGAGATGAACCTGAATTGGCAGGAATTTGTCTCCTGCTATATTTAATATTTAATTGATGAACGACTACATACAAACGAACGTCGTAATTGGCAAATCTAAAATTCATGGCAAGGGAGTGTTTGCTATACGTGATATGCCGAAAGGCTATTATGTCGGTGAATACCAAGGATCCGTTCTTGGACCAGGAACCAGTAAGTTTGACTTTCATGACTATGAAACAGGAAAAGCCCGACGTGGAAGAAATGACTTACGTTTTATGAATAGCAATCACGACGATCCGAACTGCGACTTTGATGAATTCGATTGTTTTACAATTCGGAAGATAACGAAAGGGGAAGAGTTAACGTTCTCGTATGAAACAGTATATGAATGAAAAGATTTCCAGACTATCGCTCTACGGAGAGGAAAGTCCGGACTGCACAACACAACCTAGCAGGTAACTCCTGTCCACCGTGAGGTGAGTGACGGCAACAGAGACGAGCGTATTAAGTTACGATGAAACGGGCGACAGCGTAGGTAGCAGCAACCACAAACAGGATCCGATAATTGGTGTTGAGAGGATCCGGGTAGTGGGCAAAGAGTTATATGGCGACATATAACCAAGGTGAATGATAGTCCTCGACAGAATCCGGCTTATCGGAAATCTATTTTTTTCATGTGATACCCTAAATACTTTGAGGTGTTGCATGAAAAATCTTTTATTGACTCTTTTGATTTTCCCTCTTATCTTGCTCGGTCAAGAGCAAGGTCCATTTAGTGAACCTAAACAAGATAACGAAACCGAAGAACACTCTTATGAATTTGATGCTCGTTGTACTTCTCCTATGCAGTGGGCTACTAGCTTGGTTTTTGCCAGACGCAATGGAGCAACCATTGAACAAACTGTCAGTGGTATGGCTCACCAATATCGATATGGTAATCTTCAAGGAATCTCTGACGATACTATTGATTACATGTTAACGATTATCGCAACAGTTTTTGGACACGAGTCCGTAGAATCTGAAGAGGAAATTGTTCACGTATTACGGCATGTTGAGCAAATTTGTATCGATTTTATTGATACTCACAAAGAACCCAAAGAACCCGAAATAACCACATAGCGTTGTCAGTAAGCCCCTTTTGTGATATGATCCCGGCCATGGCTGCGAAATTTTACATCTACCGTAACCTCAATCGAGGTGGTTTCTCCTTAAAATACAAAGGATTGGTTATCGCCAATATGCGTCGCTTTACTGCTGACAATGTTGAGTTTCGAGTAAGTGAAGCAAGCCGACAGCGCGCCGTGCGAGAAGGTCGCCGCAACGTTCACGCCTACATGGTATGTGATGATGAGCCAGTTGGACTGCACTGGAAGGAGGAAACCGTTGAAAAGCATGTCTCCGAAAATGAAATGAAACCGATCTACTATCATCCTCTCGAGACCGAAACGTTTGTATTGGCTGGTACGTCTACTCCTGTTACTTCCGCAGAACACATCGTTGCTTCTGACGAAAAAGTATATGTTACACCTAAATAAGGACATGAAAATATGGTAAGATGCCGGAGTCAGGTTAAACGGTCTCGCTTGGAAAGTGAGTGGATCGAAAGGTCACGTGGGTTCAAATCCCACTCTTATCGCCAAAAGGAGCAACATGAAATTGTCACAAATATCGCCTAATGAATCGTTCGAACTGGCCAAAGATTATATTGAAATGGCAAAGGACGGTGATTTAGTTAATGTGACATTTGAAGACCTCGGAGACGCAGTTGTAATAAACCATGATGGTACTGAATATACTGTCGTTAAAAAAGATGTCCCGATTGGTATTTTAAATTTCTTCATGAAAATAGTTAATGGATGAAACTCGAAACATTACAAGAAGCAAGATACGCCCACGGAAAAACGATAGAAAGAGTTCTTAAATATTTTGTTTTTACTAAAATGACCTATGGCCCAACTGGGGAAGAACAACCTCTTTATGTTATCAAAAACGAATTTGTAGCACAACTTGACAGCGGACAATATATTAACGATATTGTCCTGGGTGAGACCGACGACGGAGGTAAATTCGCTTATGTCAATAATTCTGAATCCTATGTTCTAAATTGGTTCTTAGATAACATTGAAATTTTTAAGAAAAGTAAAGTGTTGTGAAACTCCAAACCTTACATGAAGCTCGTTATGCCGGTCCAAAAAACTTTAATAACTTACTACAACATTTTACTGAAGAAAGACGTACAGAACCAGAAAGGGGATACTATGTTCCTCGTGATGAAGTTACTATAAAAAATATAGTTGATGAGTTTTATTCTGAAGGCGAAGAACAGGTTAGGATGCTTATCGTTTTTCATGATACAAATCGAGTTAGAATATTCTATCGTGATTCGGACCAAACTGTTAGTTTTGCAGAAGCGGTCGATAGACTTGCTGTTTTTGCATTAAAGCGAGTTTTTTAAAATGAAACTTCAAACCTTACACGAAGCAAAATACACTAGTAGTTCAAGAAGTCTTAAAGGGTTGTTACAGTTTTTTGAGGAAGACGAGATCGGTGATGAGGGTCACAATAAAGTATTTTATGTTGATGATAGATTTGTTGCAAGATATCCTGGTGCTGGGGAAGGCGGTACAGAAGTTATTCGCTTAGAATTTTTAGATGAAGCTCCTGATGACGTTATCATAATGTATTCGGATGGAGAAACTGAAAGCATGCCAATACAAAAAGCAATAACTGAGCTAGTTATATACAGGTGTGAAAAGGTTTACTAATGAAAATTCACGAAATCTTAAACGAAGAAATCAACGAGAACCTAAGACAAAAGGCTCTCGCAGGAATATTGTCTTTAGGGTTAGCATTTGCAAGTCAGGTTGATGCTTCGGAAGTATACGTGTATACTGATGATGATGGTGATCGACAAGTCGTTGCAACGTATGATGAAGTACCAAAAGGTAAGATCGCTTACGTAGTTGATGTTGAAGACTTAGATGTCAAAAAGATTCAAAAACGTGTTCAACAAAAGTGGAATGCTGAACCAGTAGGCGGTGCTTCTGATGAAACACGTAGACAAATGTATAGGACGGACATATAATGGCAAGTAAAAGACAAATAGTTATGTTGGAGTCGTCGGCTGGCACCGGCTTTCGTTACTATACAACAAAGAATAAGCGAACAAATATTGAAAAGCTCAAAATCAAAAAGTATGACCCAGTTGTACGTAGACACGTAGAATTTAACGAGAAAAGGTTACCCTCCCATAATTAAATAATTTATCGCTCCGCATAGCTCAGCCTGGTAGAGCATCGCGTTTGGGACGCGAGGGTCGCAGATTCGAATCCTGCTGCGGAGACAAAGATAACTTGGATGGTGTAAATAGACGATCAAAACATAGCACATTCGATTTTAGTCTGACCCATAAAGTTGAATAGAGTGGTTCAACAGAGAGAAAGGAAACCGTGGAGAATCGGGAATCGGTTGGAAGAGTTATCGGTCATGAGTTGACTTTAAACACTCTGGTCAGGATGATAGGTACATAAGTTTGCAAAATGATGGTAATCCATCCCAGCTCTGGAGAGGCCGTGTTGTAGGTTATTCGATAAGAACTCTACCGTGAGATTAGTCATTTCTCGCGTCAAATAAAAGGACTAGGTTTGGTCCCGAATCTAACCGATGCAAAAGGTTATGGGTAGCAAAGCTCAGGGTAAAAATTATAGAGGATAAAAATATGTATTTTAAAGCAGAACTAAATGATGACGAAATGTTCATTGACGCGCGCGATCTTGAGGCTGCTAAGCATCATCTCGAGCGACTACTAACTCAGCAAAACAAAACCATTCCTTATGAATTGGTTGAGTGGACCGAGTTGACAGATTTGCCAGAAGGTAAAATTCCGTTGACGTTTGAATCACAGTCAAAAGACGGTAAAGGCGTAATCGGCGACTCGTTGTTTAACTAAAAATGACCGGCTGGTATCTGGTTTGGATATTGGTAATTCGTTTCGGTATGGATTTTTCTATTACACCCAATGAAAAACCAATGAGTGGTGCGGAAGCGTGTCAAGATGCGAAGATAGAAATGGAAGCTGGATTCACTGCAAATCCAGTTGAGTGGGGCGATTTTACAAGTTTCAGTATTAGATGTGAGCTGAGATGAAATTTAAGTTTATCTGGTATGATCTCTGGATAGGTTTTTACTGGGATAAAGACAAAAGAGTTTTATATTTTTGTCCTCTCCCTTGTTGCGTGTTTATATTTAATTCGAGAAATAAATGAATCGCTATTTTTACATATTTTTAATGACAATCATTGTTAGTGGTTGTTCAGTAATGGAAACATCTACTCCTCCACCATCGGGCACTCCACCATCGGGCACTCCACCATCGGGCACTCCACCATCAGATACTCCACCATCAGATACTCCACCATCAGATACTCCACCATCAGATACTCCACCATCAGATACTCCACCATCAGATACTCCACCA
>SDBU01000267.1_pt1 | contig 74552 bp, 60 predicted proteins | sample 2277071 | NCBI WGS metagenome assembly SDBU01 (sample SAMN10397929, study PRJNA504765) | marine sediment metagenome | isolation source: marine sediment core GS08_GC12, 126 cmbsf | place: Arctic Ocean: Gakkel Ridge, Loki's castle | collected 2008 | reverse complement strand
TGATTATTCACCCATCCAAAATGCAGATCCAAACCTTCGTAGATTCTTTCTTAGTACTGTATGGAATGACACTAAACGCTATGGCAATACTGAAACTAAGCGAGTATATAGCTGGCAAGAGGGGACTGTGGGTCCTCTCAACGCCCTGCTCAATTATGCAGGTGCACGACTCAGAGACCTTGCTTTGACCTACTATCCCTTTCCCGAACCGGTGAAATATGAGATCCGTGTCTACCCTGATAAGAGCATCAAGGTCTTTCCAAAGATTGTGGCTGAGAAATATCCAGATCTCAAAGCAGACAAGACCTACACTAAGGCAGGATATCCGGGAAACCAACATGGTCCAAGGATTCTTCTTGCCCATCCCACCCTTCCCGGATTGGACTTTGTGGATATGATCCGTGCGCATCTCATCGAACTATGCAAGCACTGTTTCATCTACAATGTCCCACGGACCGAGGCACATCGAAACATCCGTCTTCTTATTCACAGACTCCGACCCTACCTTGACTGGGTATACACTCAGGGAAAGACTGGAAAGAAGAACTTCAATCCTGAGAGCGATAAGGAACTCAGAGAGGTCGTTAAGGAGATACAAGCGCTCTATGGAAAACATGTCGGTAGGCAAAAGTCTGTCACCAGAAAAATCGAAGGCGACCAATTACCAGACACTATCAAGAAAGTGAAGAAGCAAATCGTTCGACAACTCAATAAAACAAAGGATCTGGGTGAGCAAAAACGTATCCAGAATATCCTGAACCACATTGACCAAGTTCCCCTCAAGAATAAAGATGTAGAAAAGCTCAAGGACCAAGTACTGAGCCTGAGTCAACGAGAGGGCAATGACTGGCACAGGATTCTGCTCTCTGACCTCCATCATCCAGCCTCCCTCAAGCAGGTAGTCTTTGCTGGGGACAAGTTGCTGGAAGAACCTTCACCAGTATTGATAGTTGGTGAGCTCCCAGTCGCTAAACGAACTGGACAAATCGACATCACATTCTTTCTTAGAAGAGAGATTCCCGGAAGAACTATCATGACTCCTGTGGTGACTCTGGAGATAAAGAGCAAAACAGGATTCAACTACAACCTCTACAGTGTCCGCACACGGAATAAGAACAAGAAGGACTATGGGCCGAGGTTTTACACCTCAAAGAGAAGACTCTCCGATAGTGAATGGAAGAGAATAATCAACGCAAAACCTGCAAAGAACACCACCACCCAGCTCGATGCATATGAGAAACTCCTTGTTCAGGAATACAAGAACCTGGTGCCCTCAGACCCCACACCACCAAAAAAACTGTGGAAGGGAGTCATTGTCTTGGATACTGACCAAGATCCACTGGAAGTCTATGAGGCATTCCAAGACCTGCTGGCCAATCTCTCTAAGGGGTTGGTCAATGACATGATTGACTCCACCAACCTCACATCCTATATTCCAGACTCAAATGTTCCAAAGAAACCTCTACGATTAGCCCTTTTACTCACTGCTTCAAATGGACCCTCTGAACTGCTCCGTGAAATGAAACAGTCTGAAACAATTACAAAGGAAGATCCCTTCCGAGAACGGGTCAAAGATGATAGGATTCTGACACTCTATGTATCAATCCCTTCCGCCACATCCTCAGGAAATGCTGCGGCATGGATGTCTAGGAACTGGCATCTGCTCCATCATCTCCGAGAATGTAAAGAAACCTCCACAGAGAAGACTGAGATAATTTGGTTGGACCTGATGGGTGTGTTCAAGAACCTTGAGCCTGATGAAAACAAGAAATATCTAATCAAGAGGAGGTTTGGTCTTGATGAACTTTTTGAAGAGGGACACATCACCAAGCGGTCTCACAGGCACCTGACAACCCTTCTGGATAGTATCTCCTTCGTAGACCTGAGTCATGAGATAGACAAGTTGCTCTCGAACAATAGTTCTGAACCTTCAAGCATCATTGACATTGTGCAATCAAAAACCAATGAAAACAGTGACACTGAGAAGATCATAGTCCTGGATGGATGGGCTGAGTTCAGTAACCTTGTCCCCAGAGAACAGAAACAACTTGTGAGGAGCCTTGAGCAATCCCTTCTTGACATTCTTCCAGAAAAGAACACGAACATCATCTGGATTGACAGTGGAGTCCCACACACACGGATGAACCCGCGATATCAGCGAAAATGTATCAAGCCACTTCCACACGATTCTCACAGAAGAACACATCTTGACGAGATAATCTATAATGCTCCCTCCACTCCACGACTCTTTGGCTGGCAGATTCCCAGACGAGAGGATGCCCGTATCATCATTCAGGACACACCGACCTCAGCCAAACCCTGGTCACGGACCATTGACGTTCCTCTCCTTCGGGACTTTGCCAAGAAGGTCCGAGGTATATCAAAGCGAGATGGACTTGTACCAGAGGAAGATTTGGTCCAAGCAACTCGCTTGAGCTCTATGTATGGTCGGAGCGTAACCCTCACTAATGTTGTTGCGAACATGTACCCTTTGCTTGATGAAACGATAAGACAGTTAGAACAGGACTCCATGACCCTTGTTCCCAGTACTCTTAGACAGAGAGGGAAGGAGTCTAAGGAAGAAGAAAAGGAAAAAGAAACTCAAAGGCGTGTTAAGGTTGAAACTATCACATACCCAATGAAAACGGTCGCTCTCACTGAACGAATGGTCCTGTGCCCAGAACAACCAACACCCTATCTTCCTAGAGCAAAGGAGCAGTATCAAGATGCCACAAAGATCACTCGAGGCTGGTGCTATGATAGTTTCTTCCAGGAGTCCGAGGAGAAGGATGTTCAGCGCGCAGTGAATAGACCGCCCCTTGTGATCTCAACACCCAGTTTGGACATAGAAACAGCAGAGTCGAGAGAACTGGAACTGAGGCGGCTTCTCTATGCTGCAGAGTTCCTGATGCGGAAAGTACCAAACTATGAGAACCTGTACCACTGTTGCGAGAAGATAACGAAACTCTGTACTAAGGTTTTGAAGAGAGAGAAGGGTATGCAGGATCATCTCATCACCCTGAGAGATATGAAGAATATCATCTTCAGAGAGTCCGGGATGCGACAGGTCTGGGATAGGCTAGTTCCAGTGAGAAGCGAGCTTGTCAATCTCCTGAACTCTGAGAACAGGAAAGCACTGGAAGAGACCTTAGTCCAGACATCAGATATCTTGGAACTGTATGGTAACAACCTGTTCCTCACGATATCTGCAGTATTGAATGAACTTGTCCCCCAAGAAAAACAGCTCGCAATGGCAACCCAACTATGGTCTGTTGTGGCGGAATGGATTCCCTACCAGCTAGGATTCAAAGCTCAGAAGACCAAGGTCAAGACCAAGTACGATCTGCAGGCCATCCACTCAAACCTCAGACAAAGAACCAAGTTTCTCCTTGACCGAACACCTTCGGTCCAGAAACCGGTCACTCAGGAGTATGGACAGATACTATGGTCTGAGGAAGAGGAGATATTTGAAGCCTGGGTCATCTTTCAGGATGAAGAAGAGATGGTGGGTGGGCTCATCAAAAGACTTCCAGAACCATTGTTACGCTCCAAGTGGTATGGCTGCGCTAAGGATACAAAGGAACAAAGAATGTCCGCAACGCAAGCACTAAGCAGTATCAATCGCACGCCCCTAGTCAGCCATCAACATGGGGATAAGACCATTCTCTGGATATTGACTGAATTTGATGAAGAAGAGATAGCTTGGGTGCCCTTCAATATTGAATATCCTGTGCATCCGTATAGAAAGAGTTCACTACTTCCCTGGTTCAAACTCTCTGAAGTCCCAATAGAAATCCTCTCTGAATTACAACCCCCTGCCCACATAGAACTTCCACCCTATGCTGAGAAAAATGTTGATAGATTTCTACAGTCAGTGACTGCAAAGCCTGGTGAACCCATCAAGGTGACATGTCATGTTTACGTAGATACAGAGCAGGAAGTCTATGTGGTCAAGTTCCTTGAAAAGAGGAATCTCTGTGAAACCCTGCAGTTCGCGGACACTAAGAGTCTTGTTAGGACCCTGAGACATCCTATCAGAGTGGGTTCAGGGCTGGAAACCTCAAAGGAGCAGTTGTTGATGTGGGACCATCGGACAGATATCGAGTATAACGATGTAGAAGTAAAAAGAGAAAAGAAGAAGGAAACAGTATCTCTCAGTCTTCTCAAACCTCTGGTCCATCGCAGTAGGTTCTTCCCAGATGAGTTCTATGTTCCAACGACCTGTAGTGAACTTCTGTCTACAACGAAGGGGAATAGACTGACCCTTACAATACAGTCCGAGGACTCCACGCTCAAAAGTTTGAGGGTAAAACTTGATGGTATTCCTACTGACTCTTCTCTACGTGCTCTTGAAACCTTGTGGTTGAATATCTTTGCCCTAGCCTTGTTGACCGAATGTGAGGAGTTGATAGACCGGAAGACAAAGACACGTCACAGTATAGATATTGATGCAAAGGCTCTGTTTGGCTTGACGTTCTCCCATATTGACGAGTATCCCAGATTGTACGAAGCAATCTCCGAACTGGTTGTGAGTGATTTTGATTGGTCCAAGGAAAACTGGAAGGTTGATCTTGGATTCCTAGGTTCTGTGAAGACCGAGTTCACCTGGAGCATCATCTCTTCAACAACTGGGAGGTCTTGGTTAAATAAGACCTTCACTTTTGTACTAGACTATATCTATACTCTCGAAGAAATTCTGACTGAGTTCAGAAAAAGAGTGAGTCAAACAATTCCACTGGACAACTTGGATAACCTAGAGAAAACTCTAGAGGAGGTAGAGAGTATCTTGCAAAGTCGTGGGTGGAGCGATGACCCCTATGCAAGGACTGCACAATTGGAAGTGACGGTAAAAGGCGTCTGTGTAGTAGTCAATCAATTGACTGAAGTTGGCACTGAGGTGGAAGTGGCCCGGTTGTACTTTTCACGGGATGAGGTAGAGGATTTTGCGGCCGGGTTTGATGAGGAGGATCATTCTTTCTTACAGTACAATGTGGAGAACAATGATGAGCTGAGAGCAGCTATCTCGGTGTACCTTGCAGGAGATCTTGATGACAAGGAAGAAAACGATGAGGGGTCAGAAGAAGCTGAATTAATGCAAGTGATTCAGGAATGTAGAGATGAGGATGAACCACACATGAGGAGATTCCTTGGAGAGTGCCTTGTGAGTTTGGCTCTTCTACGTTTGTCCCAAGACAGAACAGAAGAGGTCATGAACATGGTGCAAGAGGCTCTGGAGATATTCAGAGAGTGTGACCAGCGGAATATTATTGTAAGGTTGTACCAAGCAAGAGGGCTCAGTGTAAAGGCAGAGGTTCTAATGAGAAAAAAGGGGGAGAAACACATGGTGGAGAACCTATTGAAGGAAGCACAGGACCTTGTGAGTTCACTGATGGACCCCCGAAAACCAGACATTATTGTGCAAGAGGTCAAGAAGCGGATTGATAGATTGATTCAAGAGAACGATGCACAAAAAGCTTGACGATGCGATTTGCTCAGAGTTCCGCCAAAGAGAAAGTTACCAGTAAGATTCATCAATAATTGTGTGTATATGCAGAGCGTGGTTGGGAGCTAGGGAACACTAACATGTGCTAGCTGGTGAGAATCTGTCTGTCACAGGTTAGAGTGCTTCCTGCCACATTGTTTCAGGTTGTGCTGAAGATGACACGGGATGACTACTATATCGGTGATGATGGGTACTATCGTTTCCGAAGCTCTGGAACCCTTGTCCACAGATGGATTGCAGAGAAATATGTAGTAGAGAGAAAACTCATTCCTGGTGAGGTCGTTCATCACAGGAACGGGAACAAACTAGACAATCGCTCAGAGAATCTAGAGGTCATGACTTGGGAAGAACATGAGCATCATCATAAGAAGTACCGTGACCGTAAGTTCATAATGAATCTTCTTGGATTGATCTGGTTTATCATAACAATCCCTGTGAAAGTATCTATCCACAAAGACAAGAGCCTGACGTATCTCTTCCCATCCAGCGAGGGTCTTTCCCTTCCACTGGCTCAATGTAGTTTCTGATGATTGATCTGGCACGGCGTTCTACCTACGATTCTTCTGAGAGTATGTTCGCGCTGAGTGGCTTAGCCTTCTATGTCGGAAGAACCGAGCTGATAATAACTATAAGCTCGTTTAGTGTAGATATCAGTGGGGAAATGAAATGGTAAAACATCGATGGGGTGCTCTCTCAGTAAGAGTTCATATTGATGCAGCTGCCTTAGCAACTGATGTTGTATTATATGAAAAGCTGGTGTTCCCCACTGTTTCAGGAGAGAAGGGTGAAGAATGTTTTTAATAGCAGAATTAGAACTAATATATAGTTGAAACAAAGTGACTGGACGTAAACAACCAAAATTATCATTTGAAGACCTAAAAAGAATTCAAAAGGAACGGTTAGAACAAGCAAGTGAGGAAGACATTAAAGAAATGAGAAAAACAGGAACTATTGGATTCCATAAACAACAAAATACTATAACTCAAGATGCTATCGATAAATTAGTTGCGAAGAAAGGAAAAACTATTGAAAAGCTCACACTACAGTTTCCATCATTGTTGTATAATGAATCTAAAGAGTTTCAATTGAACAGTCTTGATTTCTCACCTTTATCATCACTTGAATATCTAGAAGAAATAAGTATCTATTTTTTGAATACCAACACGTTGTCACCAATACTAAAGCACACAAAGAACGTTCGTAATCTGGATCTTGGTTGGACAGGTCCAATAGATTCTCCACTACTCGGTGAAATACCATCACTACTACCAAATCTTAAAGAAATGAGTATTCATAGACCTCTAGTTAATCAATATGAATTACCCGAAGGTCTTGAGGTCACAGAGGAGTCGAGACAAACCCAGCAAGATTACCCTGATGAAGTAACAGGTCACGTCATACTAGCAATTACTAACTTTGCAGAATCCGAGTTTGTGGAAATGGAGCCCGAGGCGATATTTGAGTCCAAATTTGAAAACATGGATATGTCGTTCCTGGATTTATCACCATACAGATACAGTTCCGATGATCTACTGCCAATAAGCAAGTGTCTTTCTCTCCAGAGTCTCCACCTCTATACGGTGAACCTCGATTACTTGGACCTATCTTTTCTCAGCCCTTTAAAGAAACTCAAATCCTTTAGATTTGGCCAGCCCGATTATGACAGGTTTGTTAGAGTGACATCAAATAGCTGGACTCATTGGGGTTACGCGCTTTTTTCAGTTCAGTTTGATATTGAATATAAACGGGTCCGATACCCGATTCAGCAGATAGACCTCACACCTCTATCCTCCTGCAACAAATTGCAAGAACTAGCAATATCTGGAATTGATATCAACGATGTTTCACTTGCTCCATTATCCAGTTGCAAAAAATTGGAAAACCTTGATTTATCATCGAACTCGCTCTCTCATATAGACCTCATACCACTATCTGAATGTAATTCGCTGAAGGTTCTCAATCTTAGGAATAATAACATAACAGAAATTGATTTGTCACCTTTATCAGGATGCGAAGTATTACAGAGTATTGACCTCAGTAATAACAGTTTAGTAAAAATCGACTTATCTCCACTTTCAAATTGCAGTTACATTGAAGAAATTAATCTTAGCAGTAATATGTTAGCAGTTATAGACCTATCACCACTTTCTGAATGCCATATGATTAAAAAGATAGACCTTACTAGTAATCCAATAGAAAGACTAGATACCAGTATGATACCAAAATTGGAATTTAAGGTCCATTTCTAAACGAATAGATAATCTTGAGGAAATTACATTCGAATCAAATACTGTCTACAAAACATGTTCTACCTACGATTCTTCTGAGAGTATGTTCGCGCTGAGGGGGATAATCTTCTGTCTCGGAAGACCCGAGCTTCCTACTTAGTGAGATCTAATCTTTTGGATTCAGCTAACATCTTCGCTGTCGTACAGAAGACTGTAGAATCTTTTATACTCCTACAGATGTTAGTAGGTTGACCCTTGGTTTTTTTCAGCTGTCATCCTCAGTGATTGATTCAGGAGCAGTTTCTATCGGTTCCGGTGTTTCCGATTCATCTACCACTGCATCAGTTGATACCTCAGGCACGATAGGGGGAACATTCGAGGGATTCATCAACAAATCACGCTCTACAAGTGCTAAGACCCTACTGCGAATATAATCTGGTGATGAGTGCATATCTGGAACTTCATAACGAGTACTAAGGTATTCAATCATTGATAATGTTGCTTTTTTCTTGAATACCATGAAAATGATTGTAAAGTTCAGAACTATGGATAATAGTGGTCCAAGCGGAATAAGAATTATGAAAATTGGCAGCCATGGGTCTGTTTGTCCAACTCTAATTGTAAGTTCTAACAGAATAAAGATGATGTCAACACCAGCAAAGAATTCCAGAATATCTTCCAAATCATCTCCTACATTGCTCAGAGACCTATCTCGTTCATCAAGATGGAATAAACCTGAGTCTTTTATGAGCCAAGGTCCAAAATAGAACTCCATGATTGTTATTGGAAGAATAATAATACTTGCTAGCATTAAGAAGGTCCCACTTGGTATGATCTGTGAAGTGTCAGCAACCATTAGGTCGAATCCGAGCACAGTGAGAGAAATACCAACAACAAGAATTGAACCATAAAGAGACCTTCGAAGAACAGTACTCATAGATTGGTCTTGAGGTTCTGGACTAAGGAAGTATTCCCCGGTACCTCTCTTTACAAAGCGATGAATGCGGAGAGGAAGATTTACGATGCGAGGCCAACGAATCATTATTACTGAAACGATAATTGCAAATACAGTAGCTATAACAGATGCAAGAATCATGTACATTGTGTAGCGGACCAAATTGCTAGCGTCTACAATATAAATCTGAACAAAGTTGAGGAGAGAGAGAATACCCCAGGTTGATCCAATAAGAATAATGACAGAACCAATCATACCTAAGAGTATTTGTTGATTGCTCAAACTCTCGGTTTCTTCAAATTGACGTGCAAATGCTTTCATCGAATCAGATTTACCTTCCACTACAATCAACCAAAATTAGTAGTGCAGCCTCACACATAAGGATATTTCACATTGATTTTAGCCAAGAACTAATACTAAACTTGAAAAATTCCACATAAATCAATCATATCTAGCACAATAACAATCTTATAGGATAAACAGAGATTATGCTGTGTTCAAGCTATACAGTCAAGGCTTATGTCTTGATTAGCTTAGAGCATATCCCACGAGGTCAATTAGAACGTAGTGATTGAATATGGTGTTAGGCTACGAAGTTCTTGAAGATGGAACCCTTAGCGAGGTTGAACTATCCAAGGATGAATTAACATCCACAATTGTTGTTTGCGTCATAGATGGCGAAACAAAGAGTATCTATCTCTGGAAAGGAAGTCAAGCTGGAGTTAGAAGAAAGTTCATCGGTGCGCGGGTTGCAACTAATCTGAGGTCTGAATACGGTTTCCAATTCAAAGTAAGGTCTATCGATGAAGGGGAAGAGCCGCCCACATTCTTTACAGCACTTGATGGTACAACGACTGCAACACGAGTGCTAAAACCGGGTGAAAAAGCACCTCCGCCGCCAGCACCACCAAAACCAAAGAAGGACCCTGTAGCTGAAACTCCATCAACGCCTCCACCAACTCCAAAACCAAAAACAGATCCCGCAATCACACCCACGACCACACCGTCCCCCAAACCTCCAGTTCCAAAACCAAGCCCTGGATCAACAGCACCGTACAGGACATCAGCACCTGTAGCTGCTGCACCACATGGAATAGTGGATGAGATGATCAAAGAATTAGAGTCAATTGATCCACCAGAAGGATACCAAAGAGAATTAGTGATTGTCTATAACGATCTATACACTGTCGCAGAGCACAAGACTTCTGTCTTCGGTCAAGAAAAAATCGAGAGGCGAATTGAGAAAGTCAAAGACCCTCCAGAAGGTACTTTCATGGCAGAAGGATTTATACCCAGAGTAATCGTCAAAGACGGAAAAGTACTTGGTATCGAGCTATTGAAGGGTACTCCGGATGCGATTCTAAGTCCAATCAAAGCTGAAATGAAGGAACGACTAAGCGATCTAATCACCTTCTTCAAGAACGAAACTGATGAAGCTAAAGCTGCACCTAAGAAAAGCAAAGGCAAAGGAAAGAAGGGAAAGAAACTCGTAGCAAAATAATTAATGATTACCTGAAACAATTCAAGAGGGAAATTATATGTCACAACACCTAGACCCCGCAAAGGAGAAGGAGCTTGTTGAGCTCTTAATGGGCCTAACGAACTATGCAGATTTGGATGCAATTGCAGTTGTTAGCAAACAAGGAGTCAAGCTAGCGTACTTTGCAACAGAGGAATCAGATACAGACCCAGATCTCATGGCTGCAGTTAGTGCAGCACTTCTTATGACTGGAGACATGGCGGCTACAAAGCTCGGTCTCAATGAACTCTACGAGGTTGTTGTTCGAGGTAAGGATGGTTTCGTGGTTCTCTCACATGCTGGTGAGTTCTTGCTTATGGGTTCTGCTAGAGACCTTACATCGATGGGCCTTGCAGTTACGCAGATGAGAAAGTATGCTCGAGAAGTTGGAGAGCTCCTTGGTAACTAATGAGTAAAATCAATCTACCTCATGCATTTTCAACTAGTATGAAAGAATTCTATTTTTCACGATACTGAAGTACGAAAAGGAAAAACTGGAGAGATTACTTTCCCCATAAGAAAAGTAGACAGGGATATTGGGAACGAGGAACTTCCAGTTGGATAGTTCGGGGAGTTCACCTAACACACGCATTAAAATGAGAAATACATGGTAATCATACGACAACGAACAAAGTGTAGGAAATATTGTAATGAAGGGGATAATCGTTCTCGATGAAGCAGGATTGAAACAGGCATCAATAGGTCTAGAGAATGTTAGAGTCAATCCGGATTTATTCAGTTCCTTCATATCTGCAATACAAGCCTATGCTAAGAAATCAATCGGCAGTGAAATGAAAGAGGTCACCTACAGCAGTATTAGATTGATGATTGGTAGAGCGGGACCATATCATGTCGTCACCCTTCATACTCTTAATGATGAAGATTCAGCGTGGAATCATAGTGCAACAATCAAGGTACTTGAAACACAAGACTACATGCTCGATGATCATCACCTAGGAATCTTGAGAGAACTACTTACAGGTGAGGTCATGTCAGCCGACGAAGTTGAAACTGGAATCGACACCTTGACCTCAATAAGTAGAGAATAGTTCACCTATTCCTTTGGACCTAATTGTTTGAACGTCACGATTTCGTGTAGCGTGCTTCCTTTCTCGTCATAGGTGACTCCATCATGTGTAACCTTCAGTGTGAAATCAGAGTTTAATCTGAAATAGCCAGGTTTCATTCGAAGAATATACTTTGCAGCAAGTGCTAAGAGACGAGGAAAATTGTCAAGCATGTTCTCAGCTTCAAGCACTTTTACTACTTCAAGTTTGAACTCTAATTCTCCAGGTACATTGACCGAAATTGTTCTTGGGAAACTATGCCCTGCAGCTTCGCTGAATTCAAAATCATCCTGAGTAAATTCATACTCACCCGAGCTCAGAAAAACTTCACTACCTTTGGCACCCATGAGAACTTTCACTGCATGTCTATCGACATTGTCATTGCATTGAATGAATGCATAGGAGCAAGTGAAGTTTTCAGAATACACTCGACCCCACATCCAATACTCAATAATACTCTGGAATGAAAAGTTCAACCAGTTATGATCGTGGTAACCTACACCAGTTACAGACATTTCCTTATCCCCATCTCTAATTGTTCCTTCAACAGAAGCTCTTGGGAAGGGAACAACCCATGCAAAATGACCTAATTCAGCAAAATGTGAATATCCAGTCCCAGGTTTCCAACCTTTCACCAGTGCTTTGTAAGTTAAATGGAACATAAGATCTTCATCTTCCAAGAAAATCTCATAGATGGGGAGACCATCATCTTGGAATTCCACCTTCATGTAATTCTCGCCAATTTTCACATCAGGTATCTCTCTTGATGCATAGAAATCAGGTTTCTTGTACTTGACGACTTTCTGAGTCTTTCTTCCATCGGGTCTCAGAAGCGTTAGTTCAACTGCAATCTTTCCTTGATCAAGTCCAGGATTTGGAATAGCAGCATAGAAGAATGCCACTAGAGTATATCCTCCTTCTAAATGGGCATCGAAATACCACCATTCAAATTGATTTTTCGCGCCCACATCAATGTGTAACGCATCATCTTCAGGTTTCATCGGGAGGATTGTTCCATCACGTCTTCCAGGTCCGGTCCATCCTTCCTTTACATTTGGATTGATATTGTCTGTCATTTCTTTTTCTCTCCTCCTTTAACATAGTGACTAGGGTCAGAGACCCCATTCGGATCAAAAGCACCTTTGATTTTTCTTAGCCAATCAGGGTAGTTCATTGCCCGCTTGGCGTAGAAATTATGAACCTCATCTCCAACAATGAAGAATGGCATTCCAAGTGCATTATCGAGGTCCAGCTGATTAGAATCATCTTGGTAGGCAGCGTATCCTAGGCATGATTCGATATCCGTTGGATCATACACCGTTGGTGCCTCCATGTGAGCCATATGCCCAGATTCGTAACTCGTAATCCAGATTCCAAGACCTCGGTCATCTCCAATCACACCCTTGTCAATATACTTCTGTTTGATTGGTTGGTTTAATTGTGCGAGACGAATAGCCATGGATATCGTGTCCATCCCTCCGTGCGTACTCTGGAAACAATTGGAGAAGCGGAATGCGTGGCCACCAAGCATGTTACGGACGGTTTCGCCGTAGTGCATGGGCATAGGTGTTGTTACACCCTCTGCAATTAGATCATTGCCGCCATATTTCTCCATAATCAAACGTACTAATTTTGTTCTGAAGTCAAACTCTCGTTGAGTGTGTGCAGCTACTAACATCACGATGTAGTTACGTGTCTTGGCTAGAAGACCCGCAAAGATGGTTTCGATTGCATCTTGCTTTGTATTTGTGAATAAAGCAGCAAGACCTTCGGGTGCGGATGTTGTTGCAACCATTGTCACTTCCCTATCACTCAACTCATACATCGCTTTCTGATATTCTTCCCATTCTTCAAAATTCAGAACGTACATCTGCCAATAGGAAGGAACGTCCCAATCATAATCAGGAATGGTTCCGCTAGTCTTCCACTTCCAGTCCTTGGGAGCAGGCCATGAAAAGAGGCGTATCGCAGCCTTCGTGAAAACACCAAGACCGCCATAGGTTCCTAACCAACCTCGCATGATACCTCGCAAGCTAATCCCTGGACCATCACCCGTGAACCACTTTCCGTTGTGGTCAAAAGAGCCAAGTCTGAGAATCTCACCATCTGGGAGAACCCATTCGACACCTAACACATTTCGAGCACTGAACCCAGTATACGGTGAAGTAAAACCAGGTCCAACGAAAGATGTGTGACTTGCTAGTGGAGATGTCTGAGGACCAGCACCTTGGGCATGATGCATCAAACCATATTCAAATAGCTCACACTGTAGTTCTGCGTTTGTCACATACGGTTCAATGACCGCATACATATTCTTCTCATCGACCTCAATGATTCGATCCATCCTTCTTAGATCAATCTGAATAGCTCGCGGGTCACTCACACCAGCCCAAGGTCCCATTCCTGTGCAAAAAGCCTTGAATGTGACATCATGTTCGTTGCAGAGTTTCACGATTGATTGAACTTGTTCTGTAGATTCAGGAAGTACTACTGCAAGTGGTCGAACACCAAAACGTTGAGGTTCTTCTCCACGTTGTGCACTTTCAATCTCGTTGCACCACTGGAATGCGTATGTGTCCATGACAGCAAGATCTTGTGAAATGTGTCGTTCTCCAACTATCTTCGTAAAAGCTTCGTAAACTTTCTTTTCCAGCATTACTTGCCACCTCCCATACTGCGTAGTACTAGTTCCGTGAGATCGAAATAGTCCATCTCTGATTTACGAGATTCAATTCCTTCTTTGAAACTGGTTCCACAAAACGGACAAGCAGATACAAGTGTTGAAGCATCAGTTGATTCCGCTTCCTCAAGTCGTTCGTTTGAAGCCCAAAGTGCAAAATCTGGATAAGCAGATCGACATCCTCCACCTGCTCCACAACAGTAGGAATATTCACGGATTCTCTCCATCTCTACTAACTCAACCCCTGGGATTTGTTTCAAGACATTACGAGGTGCATCATAGACTCCACCAGCACCTCGACGTACTGGTTTTGGAGGATCATAGATGAACACCTGCGAGAGGACCTCAATCTTTTCACCCTCCCATGGAACATAAGGCTCAGCCATTCGTCCAAGGTGGCATGGGTCGTGATAGGTTACCTTCATTGGAACTTTCTCTGTGAGTTTGATTTTTTCTTCTTCGATGAATTCTTCAATCATCTGAGAAGTATGAATGACCTCGATGTCATGTTCAACAAATCGGGGATACTCCACTTTGAGCATGTTGTAGCAGCCACTGCATGAAGTGATGATTTTCTCAATCCCGGCTTCTTTGAACTGCTCAATGTTGCTTTTCATTATCTCAATTGCTTTCTTCTCATCTCCCACACGAAATACTGGGCTTCCACAACACATCTCATCTGAGCCCATTAAGCGGAAATCTTCACCTGCAGAATTCAGAATCTTTGCTGTAGCAACAGCAATCTCCTCACGCCTGTACGAGGCAGTGCAACCTACGAAATAGAGCGTTGATGAAGATTCGTCAGTTGTGATGTCATCAGTAAGCCATGCAGGTCTCTTCTCAGGGTCTTCACCATATGGATTGTTGTTTCGTTCAACAAGCTCGATGTACTTTTTGTGTTTAGGCATTGGACCTGCTCCAGCTTCAACAGCTGCAACACGCAATTCATGAATTGCTTCGTTGGGTTCCAGTTCATAAACCCACTTGCATGAAACCTCACATCCACCACAGTTTGTGCATCTGTATATCACATCAAGCGTTTCTTTGGTGAGTTCAACTCTGCCCTTGTGATAAGCACTTGCCACTATCATTCGACCTCCACCAGAGTAGGCGTGAAAGTTGTAGTAGTCGATGGAAGGACAGATACTTGAGAAGCGTTTACTCTGTATGACAAGTTGCGGAATGAACTTGCACTTTGAACATCGAACACAACTGTCCATCATATCTTCGAATTCGCCGAGAGTCATTTTGGCACCTCCTTGAAACAAAGTGTACCAGGATTCAGAATGTTATTAGGGTCAAAGATGCCTTTCACTCGTTTCATGGCATCAACAGTCAGTGGAGAGGTGTGTTCGAAAACAGCGTCTGTTATGGGGAAATAGGGTCTACTGAAGTAAGCACCATCATCTAGTAACTTCTTCGACCCCTTCGAAGCTAATTCTATCGCCTGCTCCATTGAGTCATCCAAGCTATAGAACAAATCAAAACCTACGTGGGTGTTGGTTCCTTGAACCATGGGTTGGACATAAGCTCCAATTTGATCCTCTGGAAATCCTACATTTTCAGCGAATTCCAAGAATGTGTTATAAAACTCCTGAACTCTATCGAGGGTGGTTGTAAACATCACCTCTAAACATTCACCCATGACACGAAGTTTCCAATAGGGAACCTCACTTGCCCTATTGAGGACGCCTTCAATATCAGAGGATCGGATTGCTTCGAAGTTCTCTTGAAGATTAACACCTGTTTCAGAACCAATATCCCTGATATCGCTAACCCGATAGTCCAACTCCTCATCTGCAATCAAACCATGACCGGCAACTCCAACAATGAGAGTCCATGGAGAGTACAGTTTGTTAGTTGAAAGGATTGCACGAAGATTGACTGAATTTAGCATGAAATGCTCATCAGCTAACCTGCGTCTGAATAGAGCATAGTTGAATTCTTGGATGGAATTCAGATCATCACTCTGAGCGAGGAGAAGCAATTGCTTGTCAGGAAGCATCTCACATTTCATTGAAATCCAAGACACAATCCCTATTGTTCCTTGAGATCCCTGGATAAGTCGGTAGGGATCAAATTGGGATGGCCCCTGTGGGTTCTTCTGGGCTTGTCCTGATTCCCACTGTTCTTCTAGTGTTCCTGGACCTGCTGCTGCGCCCGTACGGAAAATGTCACCCGTACCAAATACAGTTTCAGTACATAGGAGGGGATCAGGTGTATCCCAATGGAATCTAGGTGTTGTGATTGGTTCTCTATCAAGACAACTTGCTAGAACTGATTTAGATGCCTTTGGAAGAAGGGGCATGAGTGGTCTGAGACCTTCCTTTTTCAACTCGCGAATTAAAATATCATAAGTAACTCCGGGTTCTACCATTGCCACCTTATTCTCTGAATCGATTCTGAGAATCTTGTTCATCTTGCTCATGTCAAGAACTACAGTACCCTCCACCTTAGGTAAAGAGGAACCGCGTAATTTGGGGCCTGCAGAACTTACTGGGACAAGTGAGGTCGCATTCTCATTTGCCCATTTCACAATCTTTGCTATTTCTTCAGTGCTAGTTGGCCAGACCACCAAGGACGGACGATAATCTCCAGAATATTGCGAGAGTGTATTTTCCTCATCCGAAACTCTGTCATTCGTAGTGATCTTTACTATTGCATCCTTCATGCTATTCTTCGCTTCCTTGTTTTGTCATTGTCATCCTTGCTCAATCACTATTCCAGTGCCACCAGCAGGGAATCTGAATTCAATTGCATCGCTCTCACAGACTTGAGCACATGCTCCGCACTCAAGACAATGTGAGGTGTAGTCGTCGACGATGTATACTGTATCTCCACGTTTCTTCCAGAGATTCATCACACAGATGACAAGACAACGGTCGCATTGAGTGCACCTTGAGTTGTCAATCTTGATGAAATCACCAGTTCCTGGAATTCTTGATTGTAATTTTCTATGATCAATTTTCATCTCTTTCAGTCCTCCTCCTTAGGAGCATCCATGAATGCCTGCATCATGGCTTCCTGAATTTCAGGCATCTCTGCCATAAGTTTCGCTGGGTCAGTCAGCATCTCCATCTTCTCCTCCCCTAGTACAGAGGTCAGGAGTGGAAGCACTTCTTGCATGATGAAAGGTACTGCTTGTGGGAGATACTTCTTCAACCTCCGAGCAATCTGTCTAATACGAACAGGATGTGGCTCAGACCAATCAATAATTCCACCAAGAATCTCCATGAACATAGGTACGAACCAAGACATCGATTTTCGAGGACTGAAGGGAAGTGCCATCCAGATGCTTTGTAGTTCTGGACCAGACTTGAAGTCCTCTCCGACAGATGTAGCCTTCCACTTCATATCATAGATGGAAAGGAAGTCCTTGGATGTATCACCAGCAGATATTGCTTCAGCAGCAGCATCGATTGCAGCTCTTGCAGTCACCATTGCGGGATAGATACCTTCAGCTTCAAGGGGACATGGAAAACCACCTGCATCTCCAATTAGTATAACGTTGTCAGTATGAGTATTCTCCGGCGTTCCCATCCAAGGCAGAAGATGAGCCTGAAATTCTCGAGGTTTAGCTTCGAGAACTCTGATCAATCGCTGCATGTAGTCTAGATTGATCACCTTGTTCAGATAATGAACAGGATTCTTGTCCCACCAGGTCATCCAGTTTCCAAAACCGATATGGAAACTTGAGTTGAAGAACACCTGATATGCTGCGGGAAAAGTGGCGGACCACCAGACAGCTAATGCCTCATCACCCATCACGTCATCAATCTTAGATGCCGAACATTCGAAGTCATATTGAAGAGTCAAGGTCACTTGCTTCTGACCCCATCTCTTGCGTAACCCAGATTGTTGAGCTACCATGGAAACAGCACCATCAGCACCAATCACGAAACCTCGATACTTCTCACCCTTCTCGTCAATTACACCAACTACTTTGCCATCCTCTTTCAAGAGACCGGTGATTAGAGTTGATGTCTTCAACTCGGCCCCAGCATCGGTGGCATATTTTGCTAGCCATGGGTCAAAGTCACTTCTATAGCAGTTCAGCGTAATCCAGCTCTTTGCTGGCTCATATTCAACTGAAGCAGTGGGTGTGGTCATAATATAACCAGTTACTTTCCCATCGTTATCTACCATGTAATTTCGAGCAGCACGTCCCTCTCGGATGGATGGACAATCATCTGAGTTGATCTCTTTCATGAAATCAAATTCTCGCCATAGACGAGGGCCTAATCCAGTTCCAGAGGAATTCTTGTTCCCGGGTTTCCGACCACGTTCAAAAAAGATGGTTTTGAGACCTTTTTCTGCGGCTTCTTTCGCGGCGGTAGATCCACCTGGACCTGCACCAACGATTACAATATCATATTCATTCATGTCAACACCTCAATTATCTAAATCCTTTAGCTGCTTCTTGACTAGCTTGAGTTTTCGTTGAAGAATTGATTTTCGTGTTTCTAGAAATACTCTCTTGAGTTCCATATCTCGAAGGTTTCTGATGGCTTCTAGAATCGTAGCTTCAGGAAGAATCTCGTCAATACCAGCTAGGTGTATCTTCGTGAACACTTCCTGTGTAAATGATGGGGGCATATTTTCAACAGTCGATTCAATGAATCTTGAGTTGAACAAGAGATACTCAGCGACATAATCGCTCATCTCTCGTAACTTTTCTCTACCTTGTTTTGACAGACTATAGTGAGTCTTCTCATCTTTGACTTTCTTTGTAACATATCCTTTATTTTCTAGAGCTTTAAGAGTAGGATAGATTGTTCCAGTCTTTGGCTCCCATGCACCCCTAAACGCATCACGGAGACCGCGGAGAATCTCATATCCATATTTTGAGGTCTCAAGGAGCTGAATCAGAATCAGTAGTTGGATTGGAGTTAGCTTTGCAGGTGTAGGAAGGAATAACTTAATCTGTTTACTCATCTTCATCCCAACTAGGTAGATATCTACGCAGTTGGATTCTACCTACTTATATATCAAACGAGTTTGCCAAACGTGGGTTCGACAAAAAGCGAACTTCACTAACGAGTTTCACCCTTTCTGTAATATTTCCCCACGTATTTTCATTTAGCTGTGCTTCGCGCAATTATCGTGAGTACAAGACCTAAAGCCCAAGCAGTGTTGAGGACGATCCAAGTGAGGGCTAAGAGACCTATCCAGCCAAATGTAATTACAATCCAAATTATACCCAGTATAAAATTGATGAGACCAAAGCCTGCGGCTATACCGATTATGAGTTTACCAAGGCGAATTTGAGAGGTTGTTAACAAGAAACCTCCAAGAATAACCGCAATTCCGCCGGACCAAGCGATGATCAATAGGATGAACAAGAGAATATCAATAAGGAGGTAGATTGGTGTCAGGGCAGCAATTGAATGTACTAAGACATAGATTAAAGCAATAGTGCCAATCCCACTTGTGTAATTTGCTCCAATAAGGAATAAACCACCAATCAAGCATAGGGCAAATGGAGTCTGGTTCCGCATTTCTTTCACTCATATTCTGGGTTGATTTGTTCTTTATTGCTCTTTCGTGTTTATGAAAATATTATCCCCTCTTGTCTATCCCATATACAAGATGTTGATAAATAGCAGTAGATATCAGATAAAATCTAAGTAGTAAATGATTCAAGGTGTATCGAATGGAAACGTATTCTGTCAATCAAGAATTGGAACCAGTTATTCCATGGAGATTTTTCATATTCACTCAACTACTAATGCTGATCACAATCACTGCAACAGTGGTTTTCACATATGCTGGTGCATTTCCCTTTGATATCAACCTTGGAGTCTATAGAATACTACCAGGAGACATTCTCCTAGATTTTGTTTGGATCTATGTTCTTTCAATACTTGTTAGTGGTATGGTCTATATTGTCACTCCTTGGGTATCAATTCTATTTTGGAAAGGACATAGACTTCTTACTCGGGGAAATACCTCATACAAGATCAATGCGTGTAACATGCAAGTCACAGGATCCATGCAGTTTCGACGACTCTTACTTCCTGCGTTCATATCTCTAGGTCTCTCATTAGCTCTGGTTAACAGTGAAAACTTGGTCAATCTTTTATTTGTCAGTGAAAGCTTTGTAGACCCATATAACGCACCATTGTCTATTGCGTATGTTATGTCAATTTTCTTCATTATGTTGCTGATAGCGAGCATCATAATGATATTGATTGCGCCAATATGGTTGTTACAGGATGGAGGTATCTTGAGCGAACGTAAAAGCAAGGGTCGATCACCTTCAGAGGTTGAAAGTGTTGGGAGCTGGTACATGAAATTACTGAAGGGTTTTGCGAGCATATCGACAATCATTGGATATCTGATGATTTCAATCCAGACTGTAGAGTGGTATCAATTTGTACTGACTTCTCCTCCTCCAGGTGGCTTTCCAATGTTCATCTTCTTTGTGCCGGTATTTGCAATGATTATGGCTCCACTATTTGCTCTTGGACCAATCTCAATTGCACAGATATCATATGAGAAATCATTGAAGAAGAATGTAAAGAAACTAGCACATCAATTAGATATTAGAAATTGAACGAAACAAAGTTCTACGGATAATCCTATAAATGAACAGCATGAATACATTCGTTGCTTATGAAAGATGGATTCAAGAAAGCTGAAATATTAGAAACAGAATACAAGAGTCTTCTCGCGGAAGTAGAAAAGTGGAGGACTGTAGAAAAACTTACAGATATTATTTGGTCTGTAGACATGAACCTCAAGTTCACATATGTTAGTCCATCAGTGGAGAAGCTTCTTGGATACACCCAAGAAGAAATGCTGGGAAAATCGCTTGACCACATTGCGACTTCTGAATCAATATCCCTTATCAAGAATACACTTACATTAGCCTTGGAACGGAATGCTACAGACAGCATACTAGAGATACCACCACCAATTGATGTCGAAACGAAACACCGTGATGGAACGTCCATTTGGCTAGAGCTATCAAGAGTATTTATGAGAGATGAGAATAACACTCCGATAGGTATACTTGGTGTAGCGAGAAACATTTCCGACAGAGTTCAGGCTACACTTGCACTGAAAGAAAGCGAAGCCAATTATCGCGCACTTGCAGAGAAATCGGTTTTAGGGATTGTAATAGCTCAGGATAATCCTGTAAGACTTCCCTATGTAAATGACACGATGGAAGAAATCTTAGGATATAGTAAAGAAGAGATGATGCGATGGAGAGGGAAAGAAACATTCAAGCTGATCCATCCGGATGACCGTGCGATTTTCTTTGGAACATTTAGAGACAGACTTGAAAGGAGAACAGTTCCCGGGTCTTATGAATTTCGAGGTGTTCGAAAAGATGGCGAGATTGTCTGGCTCGAAGTGCATGGGACAACAATCGAATACCAGTCTGAACCCGCAGTTCTTGCAACCTTTGTTGATATTACAGAGAGGTATCTAGCCCAGATAAAAATGAAAGAAGAAAGGAATTTCGCAGAGTTCCTCATAGATCTGATGAGCCATGACCTCAACAACTTATTCCAAGGAATGATGACAGCTCTTGAACTCATGTCAACACATGACAATCTTCCAACTGAAAACAAGACACACCTTGAGAATACTCTCTCTCTGCTAACGCGAGCTGGAGGGTTGATCTCCAAGGTGAAGACGCTATCAGATGTAAAGTCCAAGGAAATAAAACGCATAAGAATAGATATTCACGAACCAATCTCAAAAGCAATCGATTCTATCAAGAAGACATTCCCACAGAGGGATATCAACGTCGACTTCAATATCAAACCAGAGATGCACTTCGTGTTCGGGTGCCAGTTCCTTCTTGATGTGTTTTACAATCTGTTGCACAACGCTGTGAAGGCGGATGTCAACGAAACCGTTATTCTGGAGATTAGTGCAGAACCCTCACAAGACGGTACATCACTTCAAGTATCTGTGACGGATAGAGGTCCTGGAATCCCAGATTCCAAAAAGACCACAATCCTCAGCAGATTAGGTGATGAGAGAACAACACGGTCGGGAATCGGACTCACCCTTGTCCAGCAAATTATAGACCGATGCCTGGGTAAAATCTGGATAGAGGATAGAGTCAAAGGAAACCATTCAGAAGGTGCCAGATTTGTGATGCTCCTGCAACTGTTTCAGGAGTGAGATGAATACTCAAAAAGCGTAAATTGCGAGAATTGATGCGGACTCAGCAGATCAATATTATGAGAATGAAGTTGGTGATAGAAAGCGAATTGCGATTAACACAGCAATCAAGATATTCGCAGAATTACTGGAAGTTGAGTTGGACTAATATTTCGAGTTTCTTAATATGACCATCCATGAGAAGTGATTCTATTATGTGAAACCATTGATTCCAACATGGCACATAGATCCAACCATTAGAACCGTCACATGTAATTTACTCACTCATTTCTTCTTTTCAGAATAATCACAAAAATAACAACACCAATTCCTCCGATTCCAAGACCAACCGCAAGGGTCAATATGGGGTCAGATTCGGAATCGATTGTTGATGTGGAATTCGTGTTGGTAGTGGTTGTTTCAGATACGACAGTTGTTGTTTCAAGTGGGGTTACAACTACCGAGAAGACTTCTGATAGTCCATTTCCAGAGGAATCTAACACCGTCACCTTTAGTCCATATTGACCAAGTTCAATATCACCAATGCTAGTTAGCAAACCGGTAGTTGTGATAGAAAATAATTCGGTATTGTTGATACTCCATTGGACATTGCTTGAAAGATCGAACACAGCGAGCTGATATTCAAGAACGGTGCCTTGTTCTAGATACTGGTCAATAGGAGCTATCACCCACACTGGTGAGGTGGTGTCTCTAATCTCTACAATGATTGCAATCCATTCTGTGTTCCCATAGATATCATTCACATACACTCTAAGAGCATAATCCCCAGGCTCAAGAATATTAATCGAACGGACCATCCCAGCCCAATCAATCATAAATTGAATCTCATCGTCCACCCACCACTCATCCAGAGCAGACAGGTCGGTTGCATTGAAGTCAGCAACATAACGAGTTCCATATTCAACTAAGAATTCATCGGGAATATCAATCAATGTCGGCGCCACAGTATCAATTATTTGAACAGTAAAAGAATCACTCAGCACATTACCCAAAACGTCATTCACGCTGACTAAAATACCATACTCTCCAACGGGTAAGTTTGTTATGTTCGCTATTGTCCCATCCTGATCTATAGCAAAATAGGAACTTGAATTCAACCACCAAACTCCAATACCGGACATATCACTGGCATCAAGGTCATAGGTGAGTCCTTCACCGAATTCTATAATGTGGTCTAATGGATCTATATCCCATGTTGGAGGCGACGCTACTTCTACTGTCAGAGAGAAAATGCCGACCAAGTCATTACCTTGTGTATCGTTGACCCAAATTTCAAAAACATGAATCCCCTGAGATAATACTGTTGCATTAGTTATTGTACCGAATGCGTCGATATTCAAGATTGTGTCGTTCACCTGCCACATATCTAGATCTGAGAGATCAAATGCGTCTACGGTGACTGTAAACGAGTTTCCAAATTCAATAACCTGATTTGTGGGAACCTCTGTCCATGTTGGTGCGACTGTATCAATAACTGAAACTGAGATGATGGATTCCAAGATGTTCCCATAGCTGTCATTAACGAAGATATGAAGACCATACACACCGATGGATAAACTCACGGAATTTGCTATAACCCCATTCCCATCAATTTCAAAAGTGGTATCATTCAACCACCAAGAATGGATTCCAAAATAATCCGATGCATTGAGATTATACTGAATATTGTCTCCGAGTTCAACAAATTGGTCTAGGGGAACCTCATCCCATGTTGGTGATGTCAGATCCACAATGGAGATTGTGAACGCCCCATACAGAATAGCTCCTTCTGTATCGTTAACAAAAACCATCAGATGATACGTTCCAATCGGTAATACTGAGGTATTCGTGATAATGCCTGAAGAATCGATTATGAAATAGGTCGTGACATTGAGCCACCATACATGAAGACCCGGTGGGAGTGCGGTTGCATTGACATCATATGAGAAACTTACCGAATATTCTACCATTTGATTAGAAAGAGGGACTATCCATCTTGGACCCGAACCCGGTGGAACCATAAGTGGGTAAAGGTCAACATTTGTCGTGAATCCATAGGGTGTATCACCGATTCCATTAACATCAAGGTCGGTACCAGTGTAATCAGACCAATAATTATAGTCGAACAAATTGTTGGATGATGCCAAATTATTATCGTAACCATCCTGAATGGAATTGTTTGCAAGAATATTCCAAGTGAAGTTGTTATTTACAGGATAGCTATCAGTGTATAAGCCATAGTCATTGTAAGTACAGGTATTGTTTGTGATGATGTTTGAATCACCAAACTCTGACACATATATACCGGAGGCATATGAGCCTAATATATTGTAATTACAGGAATTATTTGCAATTGTGTTCTCATCTGAATTAAACAAGGTTAGACCAAAATAATAATTATAGTTACATGTGTTGTTATTCGCAATATTGTTATGGCTCAGAGAGATATCTATTCCAATGTAATCATTTGTATTGCAAGTATTGTTTACTATTCTATTGAAGTCAGATTTAAAAATAAATATCCCCCTTCCCTCAGCAGTTATTCCATTCAAATTGCATGTATTATTTGATACAATATTAGAGAACGAATCTAATACGTAAATCCCCCAATGGTTATCATTGCAAGTATTGTTGTTTACAATATTGTCAGAACTCGCACCTGAAATACGAATGCCATAATAATTTGAGAAGCATATGGAATCAAGAATGACACCATTCGTGACATTGTCGATTAGAATACCGCGCCAAGCAGAATTAGTGAGATAGCATCCACGAATTATGAAGTGAACCTGAGTGTTTCTAATAGCGATGCAATCAACATCAACCCATCCCGCATCAATTTCTAAATCTTCAATAATATATGGGTCCAAGAGAGAACCATCTCCACTCCAGCCCTCTGCAATCACAGTATCAGTAAAGTTCTCATCACCATCGATATAGATAGGATCGTGAGTGGTGTATGAAAGAATCATTATGTTCAATCTGATGGGATCAATTTTCTCTGATTCGACTTCATTCATAATAGGTTGAGTGCCCTGAGAAGACAGGATAAGAATGAATATCATAATGAGTGAAATGAATAGTATCTGAATACTCCTATTTCCAGTGGACAATGCTGACATCTCCCCGGTTGTTCAGAAGGATAAAGGATATCCAAGTTTATCAAGAATATTGAATTTATAGATGATTCACTGATTACGTCCTCTACACAACGCACTATACACCTAGAACATGCTGCATATTAATTGCGCGATTGCTAACAACGTGTTTTGCATTATTAGAAATTACTGTTATTATGATCAAACTGCTGGATGGTGCGATTCAGAAGATTCGATATACTCACTACTGAATCCACACTATTCTAGAATGGAACCTATTTGCGGCCCTCTATACCATGCATACAGAACCAGCCACCCTCAAGTTCATGGTCTCTGTATACTGAGCAGCCAAAACAACTGCATCCTTTGTCTTCAATCTCTTCAACTGGCTTTGTTGATTGTCCACGCGCGCAAAATAGCGCATGCGGAGCTACCTTTTGAAGTTCGTTGGGTTTGAATGAAGGACATCCACCGCAGAAAACACGACATATTGCCATATTCTCCTCGTTATCAGCAACAATCTTTGGCATTTACATTCATTCTCCTTGACTTGGATAAAGTCAGGTTACAATTTGAAACATTCTGTATAAGGATTTGCAAGTGCACTAATTTGTAATCTATTAGGGATATCAGTCGTATACCGCTTTATAGTAAACAAAATGCAATGCTCCGAGGGCAGGAGTAAAGATGAAACTAGATTAGTTCAAGATACTATTTCACGTTCAACTACTTGATTTGTCCTTCAACCACGTAGATATTTTCACTTGAGATTGCCAAATAATGGTACGCATTGTCAGAGTCAAAAACAACTGCCACTCCTCTCAACTCATCGTTGTCATCGTAATGCGTTCCCTCCATCCCATCCACAACAGCAAAGCACTTTCTACGTATTCTAGCTTGATATGCGATTCGTTTACTATCAGGACTGAAGGATATGCCGCATTCCACAATGCTATTGTATTTCTTCTGTTCTTTTCCATTGACCACAACTGATTGTTCGTCACCCACTGTAGCTACGTAAGCCACCCGTTTACTATCCGGGCTGAAGATAAGAGTGTCAGACCAAACTACACTGTATTTCTTCTGCTTTTTTCCATTGACCACAACTAATTTTTTGTCAGCATCATTAGCTACGTAAGTTACCTGTTTACTATCAGCGCTGAACCTGAGAGAACTGCTAGAAATGGAGTCGAATTTCTTATCCTCCTTCTCATCAATCACAACAAACCATCTTTCTCTATAATCCTTATCATCCAACCTTGCCACGTAAGCTATTCGCTTGCTGTCAGCGCTAATAATCAAACGATCAACGTAGTCGTACCGCTCTCCCTCATTCCCATCAACTACAACGAACCACCTTCGACCGGATTCTACACGATAAGCTACTCGCTTGTTGTCTGCGCCGAATATGGGTGACCCGACACTGTAGTACTGCTTCTCCTCATTGCCATCGACTACTGCAAACCACTTCTCATTCAATTTAGCATTATAAGCAATTCTTGAACTGTCAGCACTGAAGCTGAGAGTGCCAATATTGTCGTACTGCTTCTCCTCATTGCTATTGATAACAAAAAAGGCTTGGGCACCTGATTCAGCCCCATATGCAACTTGCCTACTGTCTGGGCTAAAGACAAGTGTACCATCAATGATACGGTCATATATCTGCCCCTCGCTTCCGTTTAAAACAACAAGCTGTTTCTTGTCTGATACAGCACAATAGGCCAGCTGCTTGCTATCTGGACTGAAGCGAAGACTGTCTTTCCAGATTTTATCATATTGTTTCTCTTCTTCCCCATCAACAACTATGAATTGCTTACCACCCAAATGAGCTGTATAAGCCAGCCGCTTACTATTAGGACTAAAGCGGATACTGTCTCTATCGATATTATCGAAGGGTTTCTCCTCACTTCCATCAACCATCATTGATTGTTTTTCGCCTCTTCTAACCACATAAGCCACATGCTGACTGTTGGGGCTTGCCTTGAGTGTTTCTTTTCTCCACGAAGAGAGATCGACTTGAGAGATTGTTTTTTCAGACATTACAGATAACCTTCTAATTTACTTGTTCAATATTCGGGCTAAAGAATCATTCTGCATCTCAACCACCCACAACATTGATGGGAGTTTCCGCAACAGATGTAATATAATAATCGACAGACAACGGAATGACCACAAATAATTATGAAGGTTCGTGTCTTTTCTATCTTTCAAATTATATTATGGATGCAGAGTCTTTATCTATTCGTTTGCCGCTAAATCTCAACTAGGTTAGGAGAATTATGACGGTATCTATTGTCCTAAAACAACTTCCGGATATCCCTATTGAAGCTGACATGATTACACCCTCTGCGTTCGCGGGAAAAACGCTAGAGCAGATTGGGAAACTTAAGGTAATTCAGGGAAGAAACTCATGTGAGCTAAAAGATTTCTTTGAGATTAAGGGGAATCCTGCTGACAGTGCTGAGGAAACCGTGATTTCTTTGAGTGGTGATCTTCGCAAAGTGAAGTTCATTGGCAAAGGGATGAATGGAGGCATCATCAACATTGAAGGAGATACAGGAATGCATCTAGGTGCTGAAATGGTTGCAGGAAGGATCACTGTAAGTGGTTCTGTAGATGCTTGGACCGGTGCTGAAATGAAGGGTGGGAACATCCAGATTGAGGGAGATGCGGGTGATTACCTATGTGCAGGTTATCGCGGAACCCCTGATGGTATGACTGGTGGCAGGGTGTATGTCGCAGGGAATGTTGGAAACGAGATGGCTCTGCACATGCGCAAAGGGTTCATCGCAGTCAAAGGTAATGTCGGAGACATGGCCGCTGTACGGATGAGAGGGGGGACCATCATTGTGTGCGGCGAGCTTGGACCAAGGGCATGCATTGAAGCAGCAAAAGGCATGGTCTTTGCTCTTGGTAAGGTTCATTCACTACCCCCGACATACAAATACAGCGGAACCTCAGAACGTGAATTTACAGGGTATTACATTCGATATCTGAAATCACGCAGACCAGATTTCCTTGAGTCTGATATTTTGTACTCTGAGAAGTGGATGAAATTTGTAGGTGACTTTGCTGAGGCTGAGTCAAAAATGGAAATATACGCTAGATTGATTCTGAATTCACATTTGGTGAGTTGATTGATTATGAGTTTGAATAAGGGAGCACTCAAGATATTTGAAGAAATTGTTGAACGAAGCAAGGAATTGGAATGTGCTGTTTCGAAGCAATCCAATGGAACAACTATACTCGATACTGGTATCGATGTACCTGGTTCAAATGAAGCAGGACGGTTGGTCAGTGAGATTTGCCTTGGTGGAGCTGGAGAGGTTTCACTTACTGAGGTAACAATCGGTGACATAACATTACCTGCTGTCAAAGTAAAAACTGACAAAGTAACAGAGGCCTGTCTTTGCTCACAGTATGCAGGGTGGACAATTCAGGTTGACAAGTACTTTGCAATGGCATCAGGTCCCGCAAGAGCACTTGCGAGAGTTGAGAAGCTATACAAAGAATTGGGTTACACTGAAGAGTCAGATGTAGCAGTCATCGTGTTAGAAACTCGAGAATTTCCACCGGAGGAAGTTACGAAATATATCTCAGAAAAGTGTGGAGTCCCCACATCGGGATTGTATGTTGTTGTTGCCCCTACAGCATGTTTGGTCGGTTCTGTCCAAATCTCAGCAAGAATCGTTGAGGTTGGCGTACACAAGATGCACGAACTCAAATATGATCCTTGGAAGATCAAGAAAGGTGAGGGTATCGCCCCTATTGCTCCAATTGCGAAGAACGATAGCAAAGCTATGGGAGTCACAAATGATTGTATTCTGTTTACTGGAAGTACATCTTATGAAATTGAACCAGCGGATGGAGACGATCTTGCGGAATTAGCTAAGAATACACCTTCCTCAACTTCAGAGCAGTATGGAACACCATTCTATAAACTGTTCAAAAGTGTTGGATTTGACTTCTACAAAGTAGACCCCCTCTTATTCAGTCCGGCTCAGATTACGATTAAGGACATTAAGAGTGGTAAAGAATACAAGGCTGGCGACTTGGACCCTGAGATTCTGAAAATGTCTCTTGGACTTTAGTCAACACGAGTATAGGAGTGGAAAATATGGAGATCAACGGAGTACCTATTGAGGACACATATGCTGAAGCTTTTAGTATGCATATGAACAGGACAATAATCACAGCCTATGATGAGGATTGGGCCCGAACTACAGCACTTGAAACAACCGGATTCGGTACGTCGGTTATTATGACGCCCTCAGAAGCTGGTATCGAGTATGTTCTCAAGCCTGAAGAAAGTCCTGATGGTCGACCAGGTGTAAGGGTGATTTTTGCTACTGGTGGAAAGAAAGGAATTCAGGAACAACTCCTAGCTCGTTTGGGACAGTGTGTATTAACTAGCCCAACTGCGTGTGCCTATGATGATACTCCTAACGCGAAGGAAATTTATCCCGTAGGAAAGATGATCGCGATGTTCGGAGACGGTCATCAAGTGAAGAAAGGACCTATTGATGGTCGTATATTATGGATGTTACCTCGTATGAGTGGTACCTTCGTTATACAAGAAAACTTTGGTCGAACTAAGGGTGTTGCAGGAGGGAATATCATTTACTTCTGCAAGGATATAGAAAGCGGAATGACAAGTGGAAAGGCTGGTGTGAAAGCAATAGAAAGTGTTGAAGGAGCTTATACACCATTTCCTGGAGGTCTTGTCGGATCGGGTTCGAAACCGTCTTCTCGATACAAAGCGCTTCTTGCGTCTACAAATGAGAGATACTGTCCAACAATGAAGGGTATAGTACCAGATACGTATGTTCCAAAGGATAGTAATTTTGTTGTAGAGATTGTCATCAATGGCCTAACAGAGAAAGCAGTAGCTGAAGCTACAAAAGCTGCAATTCTAGAGGTATGCAAGCACAAAGGTGTCATCAAGATCTCAGCTGGAAACTTCGGTGGTGCATTGGGCAAGTTCAAGATACACCTTCACGAGGTTGGATTATAGATAAACATGAGGGAAATAACAATGAACAGTGGGTCAATAAAAGTTCTAGTCACATCTGGCAGGACTCTAAGTCAAGGTCGAGCTATGGAGAAAGGCAAGATGACTTCTGATTATGAAAATGCCGTTGCGGTCTGTGAGCTTGATTCCACAGCAATGGAGTCTCTAGGTATAAAAAATGGTGAAACCATAGTTGTGAAGAGTGGAATCGACGAGATTGCTGTGAAAGCCAAACTCAACAAGAATCTCCATCCAGGTATTGCATTCATCCCATGCGGACCGTACTTCAATTACATTCTTGATTCCTATACGCAACATACTGGTATGCCTGGATTCAAATCACTTACAGTTTCAATTGATGCGGCTCCAGGAGCAAAAATACCCACTATTACAGAACTTACGCAAATGATGAAGGAGGGTACAGAGTGACAGAAGCGAATAATATCTTCAATGATGTACCCTGCACATTCTGCGGCTGTCTTTGTGATGACTTAATTATTGAAGTCGATGGAGATAGGATTGTCAAAAATACAAATGGTTGCCCAATCTCAAAAGAGAGGTTTGTAGGGCATATGGAGAACAGGCGCCTCCAACCAACTGTGAGTGGAAAGACAGTCACTCTTGAAAAAGCAGTTGAAAGAGCAGTTGAGATAATTACCTCCTCAAAACGCCTTCTCATCTACGGATTGAGTTCTACTGAGAACGATGCACAACGTGAGGCATACAGATTGGCTGAGCTTACTGGCAGTGTCGTAGATAATACGACATCTGTCTGCCATGGACCAACCATTCTCGGCGCTCAAGAATCAGGAGAAGCAACCGCTTCCCTCGCAGAGGTACGACATCGTTCGGACCTCGTCATTTACTGGGGAGCAAATCCTGCAGCTGCGCACCCCAGACATATTCCACATTACATACGTCAACCAGGCGAGTACATCAAAGATCCCAAACAAGATAGGAAAATTTGGCTTGTAGATATAAGAGCAACGACTACATCCAGAATGGCTGATAGATTCATTAGAATTGAACCAGGAACTGATCTAGAGGTCTTTCAAACTCTGAGAGCATTGATCAGAGGACACAAGCTTGATGTTTCAGAGGTTGGTGGTATTAGTATTACAGAGCTTGAAGAAGTTGCAACAGCTATGAAAACTGCCAAGTATGGTGTTCTATTCTTTGGCTTGGGACTAACACAGAGTTGGGGAAGACATCGGAATATCGATGCAGCGATTCGACTTATCCAAGACCTCAACGCACATACCAAATGGGGATTGATGCCCATGAGAGGGCACTACAACGTATCCGGTGCAAACAAGACTTGCACATGGGTGACAGGATATCCATATGCTGTAGACTTCGCACGAGGATATCCAAGGTTTTCACCAGGAGAATATACTGCAGTTGATATGCTTGCTAGAGGTGAAGCGGACGCTTTACTAAACATTGCAGCAGACCCAGTTGCTCACTTTCCACGTAATGCAGTTTCACATCTAACAAAAATACCAGTGATCAACATAGACCCCAAGATCAACATGACGTCGCAGGTGGCAGAGGTCAATATACCTGCTGCGATTGCTGGGATAGAGTGCGATGGGGCAGCTACTAGAATGGATGGCTTGCCATTGTATCTCAGAAAAGTGATTGAACCACCAGAGGGAGTCATCCCTGATCGGGATATTCTGAGAATGATGATTAAATCTCTTGAGAAGGTGATGAAATAATGACAGAGCATCTTATCCTGAAGAATGGAACAGTATTCGATCCAATGAATGGAATCGATGGCGAAGTCATGGACATCTGTGTATCAGATGGGAAGATAGTGGAAATGGCTCATAGAAATGCAAAAGTCATTGACCTCAAAGGTAGCGCTGTGATGGCGGGAGGAGTTGACCCACACTCACACATCCTTGGCTCTAAACTGAATGTTGCTAGATTGGTTTCCCCAGATGTTAACAGACATCATCCATATCCAGCAACGAAGAAAACGCGTTCGGGAGTTGCTGGGATAATTCCTTCATCCTATGCCACTGGCTACTTGTATTCTGCAATGGGATACACAACAGTTGTTGAACCAGCATTACCAGCAACGAAGGCTCTAGGAGCATGGGAAGAGATTGAAGATATTCCAGGGTTAGATATTGGCATGCTTCCATTATTCTGCAACAGTATGATTTCGTTCAAGTATATTGAAGAGGGAGACATTAGCGGGCTCGCAGCTTACATTGCATGGACACTAAAGAAAGTAGGAGGACTTGGCGTTAAAGTAGTAAACCCAGGGGGCACCTACGCGTGGGCCTACGGAAAGAACGTATGCGGTCTAGACGACGAAGTTCCCGAATGGGATGTTACACCAAGGACCATTATGACCGGTTTGTCAGATGCAGTCCAAGAATTAGGGCTTCCGCACCAAATGCATTTTCATCCAACCAATCTTGGTAAACCTGGAAATGTACACACGACAATGCAACAGCTTGATGCTTTGAAAGGAACCAAGCCATCAGGCAAGAAGAAAGAAACCGTTCATCTCACACATATGGCATTTGATTGTCTTGGAGTTGTTGAGGAGGGAATGGCTAATTGGAAAGATGTTGCATCAGGCGGTTTGACATTCGCAAATTATTACAATAAGAACAAACACTTCACAGCAGATCTTGGACAGATCACATTTGGGCAGTCAATGACCATGACTGGTGATGGACCATTTCAGTACTCACTTTACGTGATGAGTGGTGGAAAAGCAAAGTGGTCGAATATCCCTGTCGATGTAGAACTTCCTGGTGGTGCTGGAATTGTTCCCTTCATATTTGAACCGAAGAGCGCTGCAAATGCAGTACAGTGGGTAGGGTCTCTTGAATTTGCCCTTAGTATCAAAGATCTATGGCGTATGTTCTTGAGTACTGATCATCCAAATGGCGGTCCGTTCCTGAAATATCCTCTATTGATATCCTGGCTAATGAGCAAGAAGCAAAGAGACCTCTGGCTTGAGAAGGTCCACAAGTTTGCAACTGAGCGCTCCACTATTGCTGAGATAGAGAGAGAATATTCACTCTACGACATAGCATTAACAACCCGAGCGGCACCTGCTAAGATTCTAGGTCTAGAGAAAACAAAAGGCCATCTAGGAATTGGTGCAGACGCAGATATTGCAGTTTATGGTTTCAACCCTGAGAAGACAGATCTTGCAAATAACCCTGACTTGATTTTGAAGCATTTCGTTCAAACGCAATTCACGTTCAAAGGAGGTCAGCTGGTATCGAAGAAAGGCGTCATCGGAAAACAACTACCATCAAGAGTCATCTCAGTTCATCCAGAACTCAATGAAGATCTAAATCAACGAATAGATAGGGAGCTTGAGGAAATGATGAGCAAATGGTTCTCACACTCATTCAGTAACTATCCAGTTCCCAAGAGGTATAGAGAACACATGGAGATGCCAACAGTCATAGATTCAACCTCAATAAAAGCATAAATTGGACAGACGGCGAATGGCAATTATTAGCACACTTACCGGAAGCCGCTCCATAACTTTCGTAGCAATCTTTGCGGCGATGATTGCAATCCTAGATTCAATACCTATGATTCCAGGACTATACGGTGGAATCTGGGACTCCTGGGGCTTTATACTAAGTCCGATTATTGGAATATTGTTAGGCCCCGTATATGGAGCGATTTCCGTGGGACTAGGTGGTTTTGTTGGACATCTAATTTATTTCAGAGATCCGCTTGAATTGATATTCATGCTCGGAGCACCAGTAGGAGCTGGAATAGCAGGGCTAGTGTACCAACAGAGATGGAAGTACGTTCTTGCAATATATTCACTATTGCTTCTGGGTTACTTCATCACACCAGTAACTTGGGTGTTATCTCTTTGGGGCATTTGGGATGTACTAGTAGTATTTGCACTAGTCCTAGGTTTCACTGCATTATCAATTTTCAAGAAATCAGCGACTGGGCTTCTTAGCTCCACAAGTTCTAGACTCGTTCTTGGAACTGTGATTGGTCTTGAAGTAGACATACTAGTGAGAATTTTCATTCTTATCCCAGGTCAGTTCTATTGGTTCTTCTACGGTATACCTGTGGTGGAACTTCAACTAATGTGGCTAGTTGCCGGATTCATCACACCAATCAAGGTCATTTTGGCAGCTATTGCAACAATAGCAATTGGTAAGCCCTTGCTGCGTTATTTCCAAGAACAAAAGGGCGATTCATGGGATCATCTAACAACAGAGAAAAAATAGTAGATGAAGTAGTCGCCAAAGATAAGATATAATCGGGTGATATAGATTCAATTCTTGTACAATCTGTTCATACCTTCATATCAGCGATGGACAAGTTTCTGTTCATAAATTCATTCTAGAGGAAGACTCAATCCTCCGATAACTTATTCAAGGGCGATTATTCCTCACGGGTTTAGAGGAGTTCTAATTAATGCGAATAGGAATTGAATTCGTGCCGGATAAACCAATTGAGAAGATAATCAAATGGACAAAGCTTGCTGAGGAAGCAGGCTTTGATAATGTCTGGATAACTGATCATTATAACAATCGTAATGTTTGGGCTACCCTTACAGCTCTAGCCATGAACACTGAAAAAATCATGCTAGGACCTGGAGTAACAAACCCATTCCACATCAGCCCTGCATTGACAGCTTCAGCTGCAGTGACTATCAATGAACTCAGCAATGGACGCGCGGTTATTGGTATAGGAGCTGGGGATAAGGTCACTCTGAATGCTCTTGGAATCAAGTGGGACAAACCTGTGTCAGCAGTAGTTGAGTCAATCAAATACATGCAAGCACTGACTGCTGGTGACAAGTTCAAGGCAGATGGAAAGGTCTTCAAGGTCAAGAGAGCCAAACTTGCTATTGTTAAGAAGAAAGAAGTCATGGATGACGATGGAAAACCAATAATGAAAGGTGATAAACCTCTCAAGGTTGCTCCGAAGATACCCATCTATGCAGGTGCCCAAGGTCCAATGATGCTAAGCAAAACTGCACAGGTTGCAGATGGAATCCTCATTAACGCTAGTCATCCCAAAGACTTTGATCTTGCAATGGAGAAGATCAAGGAAGGTGTTGAGAAAGCAGGTAGAAACATCAAGGAAATCGATATCACTGCATATGCTTCATTCAGCATTGGGAAGACCAGGGAAGAAGCCCTTGAGGGTGATGCTAAGATCGTTGTAGCATTCATCGTTGCAGGGTCACCAGATGTTGTTCTGGAACGCCATGACTTAGACATGGATGCCTGCAACAAAGTTCGTACACTGCTAGGTGAAGGAAACTTCAAGGACTTGCCAGGTGCCATCACTGACGAGATGATTGATGCCTTTGCGGTTGTTGGAAACAAGGACCAGTGCATCAAGCGTATCGAAGACATTAGAAAAGTTGGTGTGACTCAGTTCGTTGTAGGTTCACCTATTGGTCCAAAGAAGAGTGATGCAATAAAGCAAATTGGCGAGGAAATTATTCCTCACTTCAAGAAGTAGCACATCTGGAACCGGAAGGAAGTGCACTAGTGGCCTAACACTGGCGACTATGCACTCTCCAGATTATTTCTTATACAAGCGCTTGAAGGACACGACCTGCTAAGAACCAGCTAATGTCACCTAGTTGTTCATGTGGCATATAGAAAATAGAGTTCTTATCATAGAGTAATCTCACGCTAGCTGGGAATTCTTCATCAGCGTCTTCGAAAACGAGTAAAACTTTCACCATTGGTAAGAAAGACACTTCGAATCCCGCATCACCAAAGTCTACCTTTTTTGCATCAAGGCGTTCCAGAGCGGTGAATAACTTTTCTTTGTGCTCTTCATATGCTGCTGTGAGCCTTCCAATATCCTGTTCATCAAAGGCGTATCTGCAAGCCCATGACCCGCTGAGCGAATTGAATTTCACCCACTCCCCTGCAATTCCTTCATCTTTTGATTTGCTGTGATAATAAAGATGTGGAACAATTCGACTAGTGTGAAACTTTTTGTCTGCAAAGATATCATAAGTTTCTCCTGTTTCGAAATCTACTTTGAGACCCAGTATGTCTACGTGTTTGTCACCGATACCGAATCTATTTCGAAGTGTACGAATATCTTCACCAAAGTTCTCCCAGCTCCACCAAGCAGAACTTGTTTCAACCTCCTCAGCATTGAATCGAGCCACAAGGTTACGAGAAAGACTAGACCAGTACTCAAAAATATCATCGGGCATTAAATCAACTCACTTGTCTTCATGGGAAAATTTGCATGTATCAAGCCCGATAGCATCACAGACAGCGTTCCTAGCATTGTAACCTGCAATATGGAGGAGAGCATCCCCATACTCCCTATCCTTAGCCATTGAAGCAGTACAAGGGTAAGAATGATGTGCTTTCGCAATCTCATCGAATAAGACATCTGTGTCAGATATCGACTTACCTCTGATTTTCTGGCTGACGTACCAGGTGCAGCCGCACGGAGCTGATCTTTTCGGTCCAATTTCGGCTATTATGTCGCCATTCATATCGACATAGTGAACTGGGTTTCCAACCTTGTACGTTTCAATGAATTCGTCAATCAGTGCCCCTTCTCCAGATTCAAGCGTGCAGAATGGTTTAGGAAATGCTGATTCAATACCTATCTTATCCAAGGTTTCTTTCACTTGTGCCCTAAGACCAGGAGGCACCCAAGTGGGATCTTCTATGGGCACAATCACAGCCTTTGCTCCTGTGGCTTCTACAATCAAGTCAACAGACGATAGGACATCGTGATGTATTGCCACAATTAGCAAAAGGTCGCAAGGAATCAAGCCCAAGTTTTTGATTATTTCTTCTGGGTCTTCAATCATTGTTGGAGATGGAGGGTCAGTAGGATGAATACCAACAATATCACCGACATGTGATCCATATCCACTCCTGCACTCAGAACATACTGGTTCACAACCTTCACAGAATGTTTTGAAATTGATAAGATTTCCAATAACACGTTCCGCAAACACATCGCCGTATATTGTACCTATTCGCAAAGAAACCACCCATGAGTTGCTAGTCTATTGTTCCATTGATAAAAAAGGTGCTGTTTGCGGCCCGATGGAGAAAACCGTGAGAACAGAAATATAATATGCATCACAAAACACACAATAATCTGGTTGTCTTTAATATGGCATTAGGCGATTTCCTATTTCCCCATGCAGATCTGAAGCTTGTTATTGCACGATCCTTTGAAGCTGATGTTGAGTCTGCTAAGGATATTCTCTCGAAAGAGTTTCTAGACTGTGCAGCACGATTAAGCTTGAGTGTTGGAGACTTGCAGCGATTGGGTTTCAAGGATGGAGGCCATGCAAGTATTAAATCTAAAGCTGGGAATGTTGTACTTGTCGCCTATGGTGATGAGAAAGTTCCTGATGGTACCGTTATCGTTCCATATGGTCCTTGGGCTCTCTCTCTCGTTGGAGTACCAGAGAATGATACGCCTCCACAATTACATGGAATTTCAGTAACAGTCACACGGAGTGATGATGAAGTCACTCCTCTTGAGGGACTTCTTGAGAGTTCCTGATTTTTTCAACGACCTTGTCAGTGTTACCCCGTTCAAACTGAAGATGTAATCGAGGATCTTTCTTCAGAAGTTCTTTGACTCTCTGAGCGGACATCATAGCACGCTTACGTTCACCATCTTCAGACTCCCATCCTTTTTGGGCTGAAGTCTTGACATGTAGTCGCTGGATTGGTTTGACTGATATCATTCTCTCGAATAGACCACTTGGTGGAGGATCTTTGCCAATTACAGCATCGAAAAAGAGCTTCCGTGCACGCTCCCATTCTCTATCACATTCTATCTCATCCAACAAGTATCCGTCTCTTTGAACATCGAGGACATCATAAGGACAGGAATGTTCACAGGCTCCGCAATAGACGCAGTGGTCAAGTATTGCAATCTTGTCCTTTGTGCCGGTTGGGTAGATAGCATCAACTGGACAGATGTTGAAGCAATTGTTGCATCCTGTTGGATCACATTTCTCAAGCTTGGGGATCTTAACTTCTCCTGTGAACGGTTTTTCTACCTTCAACGCTTCGTAAGGACACACAATAGCACATAGTCCACACTTTATGCAAGTTTCATCATTGTGAATGAGCTTACCGGTGATGGTCGGCTGTTTTATCTCACGAGTACTCGACTCAGTGCATTTTACTTCGATTGCATCATCAGGACAGATGTCTTGACACAATCCACAGTAGTCGCAATGGTCTTCGTCCACTCTGATTCCTACAGCTGGTTTGAAGTCAGGAGGTTTCACTTCTTCGGACCAAAAAATCTTGATGGCTTCAGGACATAGTATTTCACATAGGCCACAATAGGAACACTTGTCCTGGTCAATCTTGATAGTGCCTTCCGCATGTTCCTCACCTTTGTAAATCACAAGGGCTTTCTTATGATCAACCTTGACTTCTACATCGAGAGAGTCAGTTGGGCATACCTTGGCACAGAGTAAGCATGGAGCGCATTTTTCTTCATCAATCTCATGAGTCCCAGAAATTCGAGTAAACTCGTTGACTGCTCCCTCACCGTCATACTTTGCATCAAAGGCACTATAGATACACGAGGAGTCACATAGACCACAAAACGTACAGAGTTCTGGATCTACATTGACTAACGGAGCGCCTTCAATTCGCCCAGAAGCGGTTTCTTGTACTGGACCAAGTGTGATTGCTTCCCATGGACAGGGTAGACAGAGACTACACCCGACACACTTGGAAATTTCAAAGTCTAAAGTTCTGTTGAGAAGTGATGTATTCCATGTCAGTCTAATCTTTCCATCAACAACATCCATTGAAACGACTGGTTTCTCACCGATTAGAACACCGTGTTTGTCCATTCAATCACCTCCCGGTCACTCCCTTAGAGCCCTTCTTTTTGAGTACGTTTCGAGGAGATTCCTTACCAAGAGGTCCTCGCTTCACGGTATCGTTCACAAATCGAGTTATCTGCTCTGCAAAACTATCTGCTTCTGATGCTGATGCACTTCCGAAATACAGTCTACGACTGTCTATTCCTGCGACCTTGAGTATCTCCCGCATTTTGTCAGTTCTATCCTTTGCATAACGGGCACCGGACCGATAGTGGCAATCCTGCTCATGACAACCCATGACTGCAACACCATCCGCACCTTCTGCAAATGCAGTGAGTAAAGTGTCAACATTGAGTCGACCAGTGCAGGGAACTTGTATTGGAATCATGTTAGGGGGATATTTTATGCGTGCGGTTCCTGCTCTGTCAGCGGCAGTGTACGCACACCATCGGCAGAGGTATCCAACAATAGCAGGCTTCAATGGGTTGAACTCAATAGCTGCTTTTGTTGCATTCTCAAGTTGCTCATTCGACATGCAGGGCAAGTCTAGTGCACCTGATGGGCAAGCGGCTGCACATGCACCACATCCCCGACATGCAGCCATATCAATTTCAGGATGATTATGATCATTAAACTTGATTGCTTTTGGTGTACAAACTTCTTCACATAATCTACAATTGATACACAGATCTACATCAAAGGAGGGAACACAAGCTTCACTGATGATATCGCCTGCTGTGAAGAGTGTTTTCACCTTGGAGGCGGCTAATCCTGCATGAGCCACTGAATCTGCGATGTCCTTTGGACCTTGAGAAACCCCAGCGAGGAACACTCCTTTGGAATGAGTGGAACTAGGACTAAGTTTGGGGTGTTGCTCCAGAAAGAAGCCATTCTCATCTAATGGTGCCTTGAACATCCGTGAGAGTTCGACATTGCTTGGTTCTGCATCCATACCGACCATTAAGACAACCAAATCTGTTTCAAACTCAAGCATCCTTCTTACAAGCGTGTCCTCAGCTCTGATGGAAATATTATCTGAAACGGGGTCATGAACCACTTCTCCAATTGTTCCTCGGACGAAATTGATTTTGTATTCTTCAGCAGCTCGGATATATAGTTCCTCTTGACCCTTACCAAATACTCGCATATCAGTATAGAACACAAACACATTACAATCAGGAAGTTGTTGCTTGACCTGCATAGATTCCTTTACTGCAGCAGTGCAACAGACCCGACTACAATATGGCCGGTTGAATCTGTGAGAGCGACTTCCAACACAAGGCACGAAGACTATGTTTCGAGGAGGTTTTCCAGTCGATGGGCGTACTAGTTTTCCTCCGGATGGACCTTCAGGGTTCATGAGTCGTTCGAGCTCAACTGATGTGATTACATCTGGGTTTTGACCATAACCAAACTCTTCTACAACAGTTGAGTCAAATGGTTCAAAGCCTGTAGCAAGAATGACAGCACCCGCGTCAATAACTTCCGTCTGTTCGACCTCTTCATATCTGAGTGATTTTGGTTCACAAACTCCGGAACAAGATTGACATCCAATACAATTTGCTGTATCTATGTAAGGAGCAATAGGTACAGCATCAATAGAGGGTCGCACCATAGCTCTACGTTTCCCAAGACCACTGTTGTACTCATCTGCTACCTCGACAGGGCATACCTCGAGACACCGATTGCAACCAGTACAGGATTCGATATCTACAAACCGAGGCTTCTGCTTCACCGTGACTTGATATCGACCTACATTACCCCGGACTTCAATCACCTCGGTAAGGGTCATGATTCTGATATTGGGATGGCGAGCTAATCTCGTCATCATCGGACCTAGAATACAGATACTGCAGTCAAATGTAGGAAAGAGTTTGTCCCATTTTGCCATATGACCGCCGAGAAAGCCTTCTCTCTCAACGATTACTGTTTCAATACCGGAGTCTGCAAGCTCAAGTGCACTGGTTATTCCTGCAATCCCACCACCAACAATCATCGCACGCTTTACAATCGGGGATTCATATGTAGAAATCGGATTTGAGTTTCGAATTTGAGCAATTCCAGTGTCAATGATTGCGGCAGCTTTTTTCGTGGCTACTTCGGGATCATCATAGTGAACCCAGCTACACTGCTCACGAATATTTGCCATATGCATGTGACCAGGGTCAATTCCTGCGTCTTTCATTGCATCTGCAAATAGTTCCCAGTGAAGATGCGGTGAACATCCAGCGATGACAACGCGTTTTGCTTTACTCTTCTTGATTTTCGCGATGAGGTCATACACACCTTGTTCAGAACAGAGATGGTCATCCACATCAACTAGAGGAATACCATCTGATTCGTATTTCTCCCTTAGAGAGTCTATATCAATAGTATCAGCAATGTTTGAACCGCAATTACACAGGAATACAGCTAGTTTATCCTTCTCTGCTTCCTTTTTCGATGGTCTTTTACTGCGGCTCACGAGTTACACCGTATTGTTCAATGTTCCATATGGAAAGCTTAACAAGCTACGACCGGTTTCGTATCGGATAATCCTTTTGGAATACACAGGAACAAGTCAAGACAAACCTCGAATAAACATATGTTCAACTATTACGGAGATAAGACAGTGAAACTCAACCCAATGGAACTCTACAACTTGCTCCCTAAGACAAACTGTCGGCTTTGCGAACCTAAAACCTGTATGGCATTTGCTACAAAGCTTGCATTGGGGGATATCACACCGGATGATTGCCCTCCACTTCTTGAAACAGGATTCGAGAAGAAGCTAGAGAAAATTAGAGACATGGTTGCACCAATGCTTTCTGCAGAGGCAACTGGAATCAAACTCGACGAGGACAAATGCACAGGTTGTAACAACTGCGTTGTAGTATGCCCAGTGGATGTTGCCGCAGAGCCAGCCACGAGTGAGGGAAAGGCAGCCACGAGTAAAGACACAGTCTTCAGGGTTGAGAATGGTATATCTAATATAATCAATCTGGAAAAATGCCGGAGATTTCCTCCAGACAGGCTGAACTGTCGAGTCTGTGAGCAATACTGTTGTACTGAAGCAATCGAGATCTGGTAGGTGATTCTGACTGGAAGATATTGTCTGTAACGGTTGTTCTTTACTCTGCGATGATGTATCAGCTGAGGTGTCAGGTAAGAGTGTCAATTCGCTAGGACTTTGCAAATTGGGACACGCACATTTGGAAGCAGCTGTCAATCACAAGTTTGGTTCAACTGAAAAAAACCTGGAGAAGGCCGTAGATATCCTAGTAGAAGCAGAGAATTTGCTCCTTTATGGATGGACTCATGTATCAGATGAGGCGATTAAAGAAGGTCTTGGTCTAGCATCCACTCTCAAGGGACATTTTGCTTCAAGTGTGGACATGGGTCCGCTGAAAGCAATGTCCCACAGTATTCATTCTAAAGGCCTTGACATCGATCTGGACTATGTTCGGAATAATGGCGAGTTCATAATTTACTGGGGTGCAAATCCGTCTGAGAGTCTGCATCGACACCCTAGTCGATTTGCTGTATTACCACGAGGAGAGAAGATACCAGAGGGCATAGAGAGTCGAACAATTGCTGTAGTTGATGTCCGCCAAACTGAAACGATGAAGATGGCGAATCACCGACTCATTCTACCTGCTGGTTCAGATGCAGAACTTTTGGACTTAATCAAATCAGAACTGGAAGGAAAATCATCAATCAAAGAAACAGTTCTGGGAATTCCTGGCAGTGAACTTGTTGGTTTTGTCAGTGGACTCCAGAAATCTGAGTGTATAGTGATTTTCTATGGAAGCGGAGTGGTCAATTCAGGAAATCAGGATGCAAACCTCACAGGAATCGCAAAGCTTGTCAAAGTTCTGAGGAGCACTGGTAAAGAAGCGTATGCGCTCCCGATGTTTGTCCAGCCAAACATAATGGGAGTGATCACAGTTTTACTTGAAGGAAAATATGAAGCTAACACGTTGCACAGACTAACTTCAGGAGAGTTCGATACAGTTCTAGTTGTTGGTGATGATGTATTAGCAAATCTACCAGGTCCTGCTGTTAAGGCACTTTCAAAGACACAAATTGTTTATGTTGGACCACCAGGAGGTCTAACGGATAAGAGAGCTATTGTTTCAATTCACACCGTGGATACGATAATTGCTGGCTCCGGAACAATGACAAGAGTAGACATGAACAATATCAAATTCAAGAAATGGACAGCCAGCAAAGATGATGACACTATTAGAAACGTTCTACTAAAACTAAAAGACCTGGTTCACAAAAAGAAAGCATAGAATGGAGAATACCAAAATGAAGATTGCAGTCGCTGGAAAAGGAGGCGTTGGTAAGACTACTGTTGCTGGAACATTGGCAAGATTACTTGGTAGAGATGGACTCAAGATTCTCGCGGTAGATGCAGACCCAAGTTACACCCTTTGGTCAGCATTGGGTATTTCTCCTGATGTGGCAAAGCAGATTGTTCCGCTAACAGAGAATGAAACCCTAGTAGAAGAAAGACTGCAAATTGAAGGTGCTGGGTCCTACAAGGGATTCTTCAAACTCAACCCACGTGTTGATGATCTTGCAAAGAAATTCGCTATTTCAGGTCCTGACAATGTGAGTCTTTTAGTTGCGGGGACAGTCGAGATTGGTGGTTCTGGATGTATGTGTCCATCAGCAACTTTGCTCAAGGCACTCATGAGACATCTCATCCTCGGAACAGATGAGGCCTTTGTAATGGATATGGATGCAGGTATTGAAAACCTTGGTCGTGGTACAACAAAGGGGATGGATGCTCTAGTGGTGGTTGCAGAACCTGGTCGTCGATCATTGGATATTCTTGGGAAAATCAGGAAATTGGCACAGGACATCGATGTTGGACGTGTCTTTGCGGTAGGAAACAAAGTTGTGACCTCTGAAGATGAAGAAATGATTCGAGAATGGGTGGAGAAGGAAGGAATCCCATTGTTGGGAATCATCCCACAAGACGAAAGTGTAAAACAAGCAGACAGGAAAGGAGTTGCACCACTTGATCTGGATGCAAATTCACCAGGGATGCTTGCCATAGCAGAGATAAAACAGAAACTTGTTGAAGAAACTAGAAAATAGCCTATTATTGAATTCAATATCATTTTGAAAGAATAGAACACTAACGAATTACTTTCGGAAACCATCATATTAACTTTGATTACGAATAGTTCCGAAAGCATTTACTAAGATGTGAGAGCGATTCACAACCTTATTATGGTGCTATGTTTCATGCGGCCTCACCACGCACAGGAACTGAATTCAAAATGAAGAAGAAAGCATACTTCAGAGCAGACGAAGCGGACACTGGGCTTGGAAAATTCAAGGGACTTGAGGTTCGAATCGGCACAATTGTTGACGATGAATGGGATGAACCGATGGGCCCAACTCCATTACCTAGTCCAACTGATCTCCGTTCGTGGGATCACAAGCTTTTATCGAAATACCAACCAAGTTACATGCCCTATTGTCAGGTTTGTTGTCTATGTACAATGGGAAAATGTGACCTAACTGGTACCAAGAGAGGAGCATGTGGTCTAGACATGAAAGGTCAGCAGGGCAGAATTGTCCTCGCAGCTGCCAATATAGGATGTGCTGCACATCTGGCCCACTCCCGACATCTTGTAGATCACTTGATTGAGGAGTATGGTCCTAGAACACCCCTAATCCAAGGTCCAGGAACCGAGATTCATGCACCCGTTTCACGTTTAGTAACAGGAATGCGTCCACGTACATTAGAGGATGCCTCAATAATCATCGATTATTGTGAGTCACAGCTCAATCACACTCTTTCTGCCGTTGCAACGGGTCAAGAAGGCAGTTGGTTGGATTTCGAGAGTAAAGTGTTCCATGTTGGAATGATTGATCAACTTGGAATGGAAATCGCGGACCTGGCACAGGTTTCGACTCTGGGTATGCCTCAAGCAGACCCAGACGCCCCATTAGTTGAATCAGGTATTGGAATGATGGATATGGAGAAGGCCATCATTCTAACAATCGGACACAACATTATACCAGCAGCATCCATTACGGATTACATCACTGAAAAACGACTGGGTGATCAAGCTGAAGTCGGAGGAATGTGCTGTACAGCTTGGGATATCACTCGAAGAGATCCTAAGGCGAAAGTGGTTGGACCAATCTCGTGGCAGCTTAGATTCATACGTAGCGGCCGTGCAGATGTTGTCGTTGTGGATGAACAGTGTGTCAGAACTGATGTTGTAGTCGAAGCTAAGAAGGTCAAAGCTCCTGTTATTTCAACAAGTGATAAGGCAGTGATGGGATTGCCTGACAGATCGGATGATTCTGTTGAATCAATCGTAAAGGAATTAGTATCAGGTAAGATTGATGGTTGCTATATCTCAGACCACAGTATGGTTGGTGAAGTCGCTACAAAGGTAGCTATAGCAGTTAAACCCTCAAGAAGGAAAATGAAGTTCTTACCGTCAAAGAAACAGATACAGAAGATGGCCGCAGAATGTACGAAATGCAGTGAATGCATCAGAGCTTGTCCAAACAATCAGAATGTTATGGAAGCTGTTCTAGCAGCTGAAACTGGAAACATGGAACCACTACGTGAGGTATACAAGAATTGCATTGGTTGTGCTCGATGTGAATCAGCTTGTCCGAACGGCCATGATCTACATAGCTGGATGGTGGTTGCTGGTGAGGCAGACTGCAAAGATGAGAAATTTATGGTTAGAACTGGAAGAGGTGCAATACAAGACACTGAGATTCGACATGTGGGACAACCGATAGTGTTTGGTGAGATTCCAGGCATCATTGCCCACGTTGGTTGTGCGAACTATCCCAGAGGTGGGAAAGATGTCCATGATATGGCAGAGGAGTTCGCAAAACGACGTTTCATCATTGTAACTTCAGGATGCGCAGCAATATCAGCTGGTCATGTGTTAGATGAGAACGGTGAGTCAATCTATCAGCGACGTAGCGGAGAGTTTGACGCAGGATGCGTAGTGAACGTTGGTTCTTGTGTCGCTAACTCGCATATCGCCGGAGCAGCAATTAAGATTGCAGCCATATTTGCTAAGAGAAACCTTCGTGGAAATTATGCAGAGATTGCAGATTATATCCATCACCGAGTAGGTGCTGTAGGTATCTCTTGGGGTGCAATGTCACAAAAAGCCGCATCAATAGCAGCAGGCTTCTGGAGACTCGGCGTTCCTGTGATTGTGGGACCGCATGGTTCAAAGTACCGGAGAATGTTGCTTGGTAAAGCTGATGAAGAGAGAGCCTGGACAGTATATGATGCTCGCACAGGAGACCGAGTACTGACTGCACCGGGTCCAGAACATCTTTTCTACGCAGCAGAAACAGTTGCAGAAGCAAATGTGTTGACTGCGAAACTTGTTATTCGTCCTAATGATACTGGAAAGGGACGTTCAATCAAACTGAGCCATTACATCGATCTCCATGAAACAAACTATGGTTTCTTCCCAGATGATGTCTGGAGATACATCAGACGTGACACCGATATCCCAATCACTTTGAAAGAAAAGATACTAGCTCAGATGAAGGAAAATAAATGGAAGGAAAAGAGAATTCCAGACCCAACACTCCTCAAGGAGCAAGTCATGGGAGGTGGAATCTAATGGTGATGCGTCCAGTACCCTGGCAGACAGGAGAGATCTGCGGACCTGAAAGTGCGAAATCCCTGACAAAGTCAGCAGTTCTCAAGAGAGACCTCACTAAAGCCAAGAAACCACTTCTGATTGTGGGTTCTGAGGCTGTGACAATAAAACATAGAAAGGGTGACATGGTTGACTATGCAATCGCCCTTTCAAAAGCGATGAAGATGCCGGTCATTGCCACAGGAGGTGCAATCAAAGCTTTCTTAGAGAAGGGCTTTGAGGGTGCCAAATCAATGGGAGCAATGGAAGTGGCACATCGGCTACAAGATTCTGATTGGGTGGGACCATCTGGGAAAGGGCCCTACGATATGATCATAATCTATGGACTCCCATATTACATGGAGTGGACTCTGCTTTCCGCTGTGATGAACTTTGGAACTCATCTAACAGCAATAGCCCTAGGCAGATATTATCAGCCACATGCAAAATGGTCTTTCCCAAACATGAAAGAGAAGCAGTACCATACTATTCTTGATGAAATACTAGAATTAGTAGGAGGAAGTAAGTAATGTCATTCGAAGATATTCCTGTAGATATTGGCGTAGTATATGAAGGTGAACGAGTTCGCGGCAAAGATATGTTTGTCGAGCTTGGTGGACCAAAGATGGAACAGAAATTCGAACTCGCAATAGCTCGAGATATGAGCGAAATCGAGGATGAAAAAGTCGAAATAATTGGTCCGGACCTGAAAGACATGGAGGAAGGTAGCTATCATCCTCTTGGAATTGTGATTCAAGTAGCAGGAGAACAGATTGAACCAGACCTTGAAGGAGTGATTGAGAGACGTCTTCACGAATACGTCAACTTCGTTGAGGGAATGATGCATCTTAACCAGCGCTATGATATCTGGATCAGACTAAACAAGAAGTCCTTTGAGAAAGGTTTCAACTCACTCGAGTTTCTTGGCAAGGTTCTGATACGACTCTACAAGAGTGAGATGAATATAATCGAGAAAATCCAGGTGACATTCATCACTGACCCTAAAATTGTTAGTGAACGCTATGACGATGCAATAAACCGATACAACAAACGAGACGAGCGAGCACGAGGACTTAGTGACGCAGAGGTTGATACATTCTACGGATGTTCACTCTGTCAATCATTCGCTCCTACGCATGTCTGTACAATAACTCCACAGAGATATGCAAACTGCGGTGCCATCAGTTGGTTCGATGGTAGAGCCGCGGCTCGAGTTGATCCAAAAGGTCCGCTATATGCGATTCCAAAGGGTGACACACTTGACGAGTTCCGTGGAGAGTACACGGGGGTCAATCAGGCATATACTGAGAAGTCACTCGGAAAAGTGAATTCGGTTGCGCTGTATAGTGCATTTGAGAAACCGCACACAAGCTGTGGTTGTTTCGAAGCAATCGCATTCGTCATTCCAGAGGTAGATGGTTTAGGAATCGTACATAGAGACTTCAAAGGTGATACAGTCAACGGTTTGCCATTCTCAAGCATGGCAGACTCAACAGCTGGTGGTCGCCAGATTCCAGGATTTCACGGTATAGCTATCGAATACATGCGGTCTCCGAAGTTCCTACAGGTTGACGATGGATGGAATCGTATAGTCTGGCTTCCTGAGTCTATAAAAGAAAGAGTCTTGGAATTCATACCAGATGAAGTGAGGGATAAGATAGCCACAGAGAACGATGCTATGACTATTGGAGACCTCAAGACAATCCTCAAGGAGAAGAATCATCCTGTTGTTGAACGTTGGGTTGAACTAGAGGATGAGGATGATGTTTCTATGGTAACGGATGATTCAGGATCTGATTATGTAGCAGTTCCTGGTGAATTGACAGCTATGGTCGGAGGTGTCGGTGGTGGCCTTGAAATCATCTTCAAGAATGCTAAGATCTACGCTGAGAAAGTGATCATCCGAAGAACGGGTAAGGGTGAAAAGAAGAAATGACAACTGACAAGGAAAAGACTACTTCGCTGGATGATATGTTCGGTGATTTTGCTGAACTTGTTCTTGAGAATGTTACAATAGAACTAGATGAGCTCAGAGTAGCCCTTCGTCCGATGGTCCAACAAATGACGAAGACTGTAGTAGGTCCAGCTCTAGAGATTCCAAAATCATTGATTCCAGCTTCTTTCACAACACCATTGGGTGAATACACTCAGAGTATCCAAGAAATCACTATTGGAGCCAAAAAGGGACAAGGCGGCAGTAGAGGGAGTACTATTACTATTGGAGGTCACACTGCCCCAGCATGGGACCTGTTTCAGTCACCTCCAAAGCACCTACCAATCATAGCAGCTGATGTTTTTGATATGCCTATCTCTCTTGCAAAGATGGTGAAAATGCACTACAAAGAAGTTCTTGATGATCCTGCAGAGTGGGCAAAGCTTTGTGTCAAAAAGTTTGGTGCAGATGCAATCACACTTCATCTCATCAGTACAGACCGGGCACTTGGTGACACATCACCAAATGATGCTGCAAAAGTAATCGAAGAGGTCCTTCAAGCTGTGAAAGTTCCAATCATCATTGGTTCTGCAGGTGACCCTGAAAAAGATGGACCAGTCTTAGCGAAAGCAGCAGAAGTTTGTGAGGGCGAGAGGACACTCTTGTGTTCAGCCACAGTGGATGTCTACGAGGAAATTGCTATTGCAGCAAAGAAACATGACCAAATCGTGTTGTCATGGACATCAATTGATATCAACCAACAGAAAGAACTCAATAGAAGACTCTTCGAATGGTTGACTCCAGATCAAATTGTCATAGACCCAACAACTGCAGCTCTAGGATACGGTCTCGAATATGCATTCACCATAATGCAACGCATGCGTCTAGCTGGATTGCTTGGTGATGATGAGCTACGGTTCCCAATAAGTTCAGGTACAACTAATGCTTGGGCTGCAAGAGAAGCGTGGTTGAAGAACCCAGAGCTGGGTCCAAGAGAACTGAGAGGACCAATTTGGGAGAGTGTCACTGCTCTAGCATTACTACTAGCAGGAGGCGACCTCTTCATGATGATGCATCCTGCAGCTATCAAGACTGTGCACGATTTGGTGGACTGGCTGAAAGAACGGCAAAAGATCAAGCCGGAGGAGTATCCAGACTGGACCGTAATGTCAATCCCGGAGGGAACATAATGGCAAAGCTACCAGGTCCATTAGAGATCTACCCATTACTTCCCGGTACAAATTGCCAGGATTGTGGAGAAACGAACTGTATGGCGTTTGCTACAAAAATGGCGGAGCACACAGTCAAGCTCAAGGCGTGTACACCGCTCTATGAGGATACCAAATACGCCAAGAAGTTAGAGAAAATAGAGGAACTCGTTCGACCACCAATCAGAGAGGTTGTTATTGGCGTCGGAGAGAACGCAGCAAGTATCGGTGGAAAGCTTGTGTTATATAGACACGACCTTCGATACTCAAACCCAACATCATTCTTCATTGATGTACCAGACAATCTTGAGTCTGAAGCATTTGCAGCTAGAATCAAGGCAATAGAAGAGTGGACATATGTCTACATTGGCACAAATCTGAAGTTGGATGGAATTGCGCTTAGAGGGGTCTCTCAGGACCCGAAGATTTTTGCTACTGCTGCAAAGAAATTAGCTGAGTTATCTAACTGGCCAATCATGCTCTGTTCTCTAGATCCAAAGATGCTTGCAACAGCAGCCAATGCGATTGCTGACAAACAACCACTACTCTATGCTGCAACATTGGACACTTGGGCGGAGGTCGGAGAGATTGCCAGAAAGCATGGACTACCCTTAGTTGCTTATGCACCTGGAAGTCTCGATAATCTATCCTCACTTGTGAGCACATTGCGAGCAATGGGAGTAGAGGATCTTGTCCTTGATCCAGGCACTGCCTCGAAGAAAGGTCTGGGAACGACAGTGGATGACTTCACTCAACTCAGACGGTCTTCAATAATCGAAGAAAACGAGCTTCTTGGATATCCATCACTTGGTTCACCAATTTCAGTCTGGGCGGATCATCGTGAAGGTGAGGCTCCAGAGTTAACCAAGTGGGATGAAGTCCTTACAGCATCAGCACTCATTGTGAGATACGCAGACATAGTTGTCTTACACAGTCTAGATATGTGGACAAACCTTCCAACAACATTCCTTAGGAGCAATCTATACACCGACCCCGTTAAACCAGTAGCTGTTGAAGCTGGATTAATGGAGTTTGGAGAGGTTGGACCTGACTCACCTGTAATGTACACCACCAACTTTGCGCTGACATACTTCACAGTAGAGAGTGACATCAAACAGGGTGGCGTTACCGCATACCTTGTTGTTGTTGACACAGAGGGGATGAGTGTTCAGTCTGCAGCTGCTGGGCGTAAGCTAACTGCTGATAGGGTTGCAGAAACACTCTTGGAATATGGAGTTGCAGATAAGGTGAATCATAAGATTCTGATCAGTCCAGGAATGGCTGCAAGAATCAGCGGCGAAACCGAGGAGGCAACGGGTTGGACCGTCAAGGTTGGGCCTCGAGACTCAAGTGGTATTCCAAAATATATTCAGGAAGGTAAATGGAAAGAGGAATAATTACTACATCCCAAGATTGATGTTGGTAAGTGCCTAAGGAGAGAATAGTATGAGAGAACGCTTAGTAGTTTCTGTTGCTGGAAAAGGTGGTGTTGGAAAGACAACAATATCAGCCTTGCTAACCAAAGCAGTTATTGAAAAGACAAAAAGAAGCCTTCTCGTAGTTGATGCAGACCCCGTCATGAATCTCCCACGAGCACTTGGTATCGAGATCCCTACTTCAGTAGGAGATATAGCAACACGACTTCGTCAGAGCATCGATGAAGGATCACTAGGAGGCGAAGTTGCCAAACAAGATGTCTTGGAAGGAGAGATTTTTGAGGCTCTCGTTGAGGGGGACCAATTCGATTTCTTAGCGATGGGACGAACCGAAGGTGAGGGTTGTTATTGTTATGTAAATCGCCTACTTACTCAGATCATTGATACCCTAAGTAAGAACTACGAACTCTCTCTTCTTGATATGAGCGCAGGTCTCGAACATCTGAGTCGACGGACAAATCGAAACGTGGATGTACTTGTCATCGTCTTAGATCCATCACGTGCTGCTTACGAAGCATCGCTTAGAATCAGAGATCTTGCAAAGGAGGTTCATATCGATTTCAAGAAAATTGTAATTGTAGGAAATCGATTTTCACCAGAAATGGAGGAGGACCTTCGAGAGAAGTTAGAAGAAGAGAACCTACCCCTATTTGGAATGATTCCTAATGATGATGAGCTAGCGAAGACTAACTATCTAGGGCAACCATTGACTGAACTCAATTCAGATTCACCAGCTGTAAAAGCTGTCGAGGAAATCGCAGAAAAACTAGGTCTTCTTAGTGAAGCTGCTATGTTGAAGCTCCTCGGAAAGAACCCATAGAATCATGAGGACCGTTGTAACATGAAATGAAAGGAGGTAACATCTGACGATGGCTAACGGAGATTGGACAGATAGGTACAAAGACAAGATAGTACCAGCCAAAGTCGCCCTCTCCAAGATTCGAAGAGGTACGCGTATATTCCTAGGAACAGGTTGTGGAGTTCCATATCATCTAGTACAGGAGCTGGCGAATAATGCGGATCAGATGTCTGACAACGAGATAGTGCATCTATTTACTCTTGGAAATACTCCCTCAGCAGATCCCAAGTTTCAGTCACAATTCAGGCATAACACATTCTTTGTATCTGAAAATATTCGTCAAGCAGTACGAGAAGGACGTGCGGACTACACTCCAGCATATCTTTCTGACATCCCACTTTTCTTCACCACAGGAAGAATTCCACTTGATGTTGCATTAGTACAAGTGAGTCCACCAGATCAATTTGGTTACTGCTCACTAGGAATCTCTGTGGATGTCACTAAGGCAGGTGTAGATAATGCGGACCTTGTAATAGCCCAAGTAAACGAGAATATGCCAGTAACTCAGGGAAACTCTTTCGTGAGTGTTAGAGATATCGATTATCTTGTTCCATACACTGAACCTCTATTAGAATTTGAATCACCAAAAATCAGTGAGCGTAGTCGAAAAATTGGTGAATATGCAGCGAAAATAATAGAAAACGAATCAACAATATCCGTGGGAATAGACGCAATTTCTACAGCTGTCACTGTTAGTCTAATCAAATCTGAAGTACAGGACCTAGGAGTTCATGCAGAAACCTTCAATGACAAAATGATTGACATGATTGAGAGTGGAGTCGTCACTAATCAGAAAAAGAGTCTAAACAAAGGGAAAGTCATTGCGAGCTTTGCCATGGGAACGAAGAAACTCTACGATTATGTGAACAACAATCCCATCTTTGAATTCAGAGAAACATCCTATGTCAATAATCCAGCAATTATTGCTCAAAATAATAAGATGGTTGCTATCAACACTGCATTTGAAGTCGATCTAACTGGGCAGGTCGTTTCGGACTCTATTGGTCATGAGTTCTACAGTGGTATTGTCGGACAAGTTGACTTCATTCGTGGTGCGTCTGAATCAATTGGTGGAAAATCAATTATCTGCTTGAAATCCACAGCTTTGAACGGTAGTGTTTCCAGAATTGTATCCCATCTAAGTAAAGGGGCGGGTGTGGTCACCACAAGAGGGGATGTAGATGTCATCATCACCGAATACGGTTTCGCAACACTGAGAGGGAGAACAATACGTGAACGGGTTTTGTCACTAATTGCGATCGCACATCCAGATTTTAGGAATGATCTACTTGAAGCAGCAAAAGAAATGAAATACGTATTCGAAGATCAAGTTCCATTCCTTTCTAGAGGAACCTATTTCCAAATTGAATACGAAGCTGTCACTGAGGCCGAAATGAAAGAGGGTCCTGTCAGTGTCCAGATTCGCTTAATCAGACCTGATGATACTGATCGCATCAAAGACTTATTTTATGGGCTTAGTGAAGATTCGATATTCTTTAGATTCCTAACACCCCTTACAAGTTTACAACGAAAAACATTGCAGGATTTCTATTATGTCGATCAAGACTCAGACATCTCCCTTGTTGCTGTAGTTGGGAATGGAAATGAAGGAGAGTGCGAAAAGATTGTTGGCGCTGGAAGGTATCTGTTGACTAGAAGCACGAATCAGGCGGAATTTGCTCTGCTCGTAATAGATGGATATCAGAACCGGGGTATTGGAACATTTCTTCTAAATCAGATGATGCGCATCGCAAAGAGCAAGGGAGTAAACGCATTCATAGCATACGTACATCCAAAGAATATCCCTATGATCAATTTCATTCATAGAACTGGAAAACTCATTGAAACTAAATTAAGCATTGAAGATAATCAATACACTTTCATCCTTAAGCTTTAGTCATAGCTCTTGGGTTTTTCTTCCATTTGTATGAGTGAAAGAGACACCAATATTGTTTTATGATGGCTCTGTAATTATGGAACGTTTAGAGGCGATTTGACGATGGCTGAATTACTTCAAATTGGAATACTGAAAATAGGATGTATTGGTGCTGCACCTCTACTTGATTTGCTACTTGATGAGCGTGCAGAGAGAAAGGATATTGCATTATGCGTTGTAACAACTGGAGCCAGCATGGATCCAGGAATGTGTGAAGAAGCTACTACTAACCTAGCAGCAATGGAACCAGGCATTGTATTCATTGTAAGTCCTAATGCTTCACTTCCAGGACCAACTAAGGCAAGAGAAATTCTACTTGAAAAGAAAATCCCTTTGGTGTCTATATCAGATGCACCATCAAAGAAAGCATTCTACAAAAAGAATGACGAGGGTAAGAAGGTGAAGTCTGTTCCAGAGGGAAGCGGTTTCATTATCATACCCATGGACCCAATGATTGGAGCCAGAAAGGAATTCCTTGATCCAACAGAGATGGCGATATTCAACGCAGAATTGATCAAGGTGCATTCGTGTACTGGAGTAACTCGTTTCCTGCAGTTGGAAATAGATAAGATTACAGACGGTCTGAAGGCTAAAACAGAGTTGAAGCTTCCAACGATCAATCTCAAAATAGAGAAGGCTTTGGAACATGGAGGTTTTGCTAATCCTTACGCTTACGCAAAAGCCTATGCTTCACTTAAGATGACAGAATCCATTGCAGACATCACATCCAAAGCATGTTTCAAAGAAAGCGACCCCGAGAAATATGTACCTGCAGTGGCTGCAGCCCACGAACTACTTAGAGCAGCAGCTATACTTGCTGATGAGGCACGGGAGATAGAAAAACAGAATGATACTGTCTTACGAACATCTCATGGTTCATCTGGTAAAGTCACCAAGAAAACAAAGCTGCAAGAAAAAGCCAAGTAGATAACAAGAACAATTCCCAGAGAGCAGAGTCTATGACTCATATCAAGTAACAAAAGAGGTTGAATTAGGACCACATGAATAATTCAACACTAACCTCCTCCTGTAGCTCTAATAATGAAACAATAGCAAACAATATACGGGAGAGATAATGCCTCACGAATAGGGGTAGCTAACAGCTGCACCAAACCTTGACAAAGTTGGATAGGTGCTTATATGCCCAGCACAGGTACGCTGTTGTGAGGTTGGCAGACACGTTTTGTAGCCTCGCAGAGTCTTACCCAGTGCCGTTTCCTGGGTGTACAACACTCTGATGTCCAAGTTTGTACAATTAATAATGAGCGGTAAAGATGAAACTAGACATCACTCCAGGTGCTGCCAATCTCAAGTATGCAATTCGAGATATCGTAGTTGCTGCTAAGAAATACGAGAAGAATTCTGGCGAGAAACCACTCTACCTCAATATTGGAGATCCTATCAAGTATGACTGGAAAACTCCACAATATATGGTAGATGCCATCTGCAAGGCTGCTGAGGATGGTTGGAATGGATATTCACCATCTGATGGAGAGGAACAACTTCGAGTTGCTGCTGCTGAAAAAGAGAAGCGCGTAAACAAAATTGATGTCGACCCCAACAGAATGATTGTTACTGCAGGAGTGTCAGAGGCCATCCAGTTCCTAACAGGATCTCTAATCAACCCTGGTTCAGAGCTCCTCGTACCAGGACCCTCCTACCCGCCCTACATTTCCTACGTCAATTTCTTCGGTGGAAAACCCGTTGCGTACCGGACTATCGAGGAGGACGATTGGAACCCTGATACTGAAGATCTAAGGAGCAAGATAACAGACAAGACTGTTGGCATACTAGTCATCAATCCCAACAACCCAACAGGTGCTGTGTACAACGAGAAGTCCCTTAGAGAGATTGTCAATATTGCAGGAGAATACGGTCTTCCCCTTATCTCTGACGAGATCTATGACCAACTGACTTACGATGAACCACAGACACCAATGGTTCGCATTGCTGGAGATGTTCCGGTGATAGGCTTCAATGGAGTCAGCAAGGTGTACCTCGCTCCGGGTTGGAGAGTTGGATACGCCTATTTCCACGATTCAAATGGAGAACTTGACCCTCTATACGATGCAATGATTCGTCAAGCAAGAATACGAATTTGTCTGAATTCAACAGCTCAGATTGCAGCTGCAACCGCACTCGCTGGGGATGGAAGTCATCTCAAAGAAACCATGAGTCGAATGAGAGTAAGAAGAGACCTCATTCACAAACGCCTCAATAACATTGATTCAATATCTACACAACTCCCTGAAGCGGCATTCTATATCATGCCAAAGATAGAACTACGGGATAGATGGAAGAACGATACAGAGTTTGTTCTAGATGTCCTAAATAGCACAGGTGTTGTGTTCGTTCCCGGTTCAGGGTTTGGAGCGGAGTACGGTGGAGGCCATTTCCGAAGTGTCTTCCTTCCACCACCAGAGATGATCGATGAAGCAATGAATCGGCTTGAAGGATTCATGGCAAAACACTAGTAGAAAAAGAATACCCTGAGCTCAGATAGCTCAGGGGTTTTCGTTTTATGTGAAATCATCGTTTACGTAGTATGACGAAGACTACAGCCAGTATGACTATGGCTCCAGCTCCACCAATAATAAGTATCAATTGTTGATCGATAGGAGGAGGAATTGTTGTTGTAGTAGTTGTGGTAGTAGTCGGAAACTCCACGGTCACACTCATACTGTTTGACAGATGTGAGTACCCAAACGAATCTATCGCAGCAACAGCATACCAATATGTACCATCAGAAAGTCCAGTATCATTAAACTGACTCTCAGTTAATCCGGATGCAATTGCAGTCGCAGATTCCACGTTCAATTCGGTAATCTCACTAAAATGTCGATATAGTGTCCAATTCATTACTCCAGCATCATCATTCCAATCAATAGTGATGTTGCCATCAATATCTGGATTTGGAGAAAGTGTAGCCAATATTGGAGCACTCGGAGGAGTCCATCCCTTCATTTCCATAGCGAAGTTATTGTAATTAATCGAATATTCTTGAGGAATTCCGGTTACGGTGTTATGCGCGTAGACCCAGTTGTGTGTATTCGGCCATGAAATAAGGGTTCCATAGCCTCCGGCAATGATACCCAAATCTGTATCCATTTCATATCCTTCGAGTTCGCTCTTTGGAATTTTAAACTCAAAAGTACGATGATCAGATGCATTGTTTTCTGAAGGTCCGAAGGACCACGCGATGTCGTAATTCAGAATTGTTGCGTATGGATACACTGTGCCTTCTCCAATATTGTTCGTTGCATTGAAAAAGTTACGTAGTCTTTGGAATTCAATTTGTGTCTTGAATGGAGCGTCATTCACACCATTCAAGGAAAAACGCACAGTTGTGTCCGAAGTGAAATTCTCCCTGAAAATATCGAAGTAATCAGAAATCAAGCTTGTGCCTTTATTTACAGGTATCTTAATGTCAGGATTCAGATTGCCCTGCTCGTCAGATATACTAAGATAATGCTCGTCAATAGTCACATTGTTCTGAAGTTGGTTTTCCAATTCTATGTGGATAGTTTGTTCAACATACATGTCCTCAAAAATGTAATAGAGATCGGATAGATCAACAAGAGTGTCTAATCGATATATGTAATGCGTACCATTGTACTCCGAGGTTGCATTAATGTAATTATTGTCAATAGATACAATATCCGAATAACCCCCATCATAGGTACCATTGATAATAGTCCATTCTGATGGTGTGCCGTAGTTCCATTCTTCTCCATTGTTGAAGAATTTGATTGTTTCATCATTAGTAACATTGTGAAGGAGTGACTCCATCCCTTCATTCAATGCTGCTTCCCAATCTAAACCATTGAGGCTTTCAGTATCATTAGTATCAAACCACAGTCCCACCCATTCACCATTTTCATCATTAGTTTGGTCACTGCATAGGTCCAATGCGATATAGAGATTGTATGGATCCTCATCAACATACATGTAGTTAAATCCATCTGAATTCTCAGGGTCAGCATCCATATACCACTGAACTTTGTGTTGAGCGGTACTCCATTCATCCGTTGAAAGAGTTCCGTCTATTACAATTGAACTTGCGGACGCCATTATATTGTGGTCATCCTGTAAGTTCAAAGCGGCCACATGTGAGCTATCCCATGAAGCTCCAATGAACACAGTGGACACCATGAAGAATGCAGCAACTACCGCAATAACTAATTTTGAATTTCGCATCATTTGATATCAAGTAACCACGGAAGAAAGGCACATATGAATATGGTGCGGATTAATCCTCAGACTTTGTTCTAAATTTCTTGCCATCCTTTTTGCAGAGAATCTGAATGACATTTCTACCGGTATAGATACTACTAGGAACACCACCACCTGGTAGTACCCAGTGCCCAGCCATGAAGAAGTTCTCTAATCCAGGTAATGTTCGAGGTATTTGTTCCATGATTGTGCTCTTTGTCATGAGCCAACCCATTGGAGACCCTCTATCATTCAGGGTATAACGCCATGTAGTGTAGGGTGTGGAAACATCAATCGTCTCTACCTGACCTGTAATTCCGGGGTATACATCCTCCAGACGACGAATAAGATCCCGAGCTAGTTTATTCTTCTCAGTTTCATATTGTTCACGATTCTCTTGAAGATTCTTCCAATAGTCCCATTCAGTTTCAAGAATCACCTGAATAACAGATTTCCCTTCAGGCGCAAAAACATCACCATGATTGAATATCCTTAGAAACACCAATGGAACTTCTCTGTCACTGAGTATGATAGGCTCTTTCTGAATGAACGCATTTAGAGAAGCTTCGTCATCAAATGTACGAGAAACACAAAGACTCACTGCAATCATCGGGTCGTAGGTTTTCCAGGTATCATATCGTTTCTTGATCTTGTCATCAATGAATTGCCCTCCGAGAAGATCAAAGATAGTGCTCTTTCCATCGGCTGCAGACACGACCACATCTGCTCTATGCTCAGTACCATCTTCCAGTATTACACCAACTGCTTTACCATCTTCGACAATTATCTTCTCAACTTTAGCCCTGTACTGAATCTGACCACCAAGTGATTTGTACCGCTCTTCAATTGAACGTACGAAAGTATGACATCCGCCCTTGAATAATCCTAGTTGTCCTGATGCAACGGTAGCAATGAGCATTATTACGAACCACATTGGTCCATCGGGTGAGAAGAGGTAGCTGATGACAGTCTTCAGGAATGAATTTTGGAAGTGTTCAGCATACTCCCCGGCTGACTTCGAATACTTACCCATGAAGTACTTCATGAAACCACGCATCTGCCACATCTCTTTTAGTGAATCAAAACGACCTCGTAGCTCAGGAGGAGCAGTACTCATTCCCATATCGGTCAGAAGAGGGGAATCTTTCAACGAATTGATTTCCTTAATGAAACTACGAATTTCATCTTCATCTTCAGGGGCGATATGAATAAGGTCGCGTTCTAATTTTTGAGTGTCCTGTGTGACCTCAATAGACTTGGTGCCAGTTTCATCAACAAATCGAAGATAGGTAGTCATGTCTTCTATGTCAATAGAATCAATATCACAAACTTCAGAATACACATCGTATAATGGTGTTCCGGGTTTGTGACCTATCAGGAAATGTATCCCACCGTCAATCAAATAGTCCCCACGTTTCCAGACTGCAGCTACGCCACCTGGTGATGAGTGATATTCGAATATTCTACTCTCATAGCCATTCATCTGTGCGTAACAACCAGTAGATAGTCCAGATAATCCGGCTCCAATGATGATTACTGATTTCTTACTCAATATTATTCAATCTCGTCTATCATAGGCAACTTGGCCTTATATCCACTCTTACGTCAAATTTTGGGATAGTTTGAAATGACTACTCCAGTTCGCTTTTCTTTTTCTCCATAAGCTGAGTAATCTCGTTGCGTATTGAACGAGAAACCACAAGTGCCATCTCAATCTTCTCAGGAGACTCTGGGCGTGTGCCAACTACTAGATGTGAATCATTAACAATCTTGTTAGATTCCATCTGGATATCGGAAATACTGGAATCCAATGTCTGAAGTTCAGGTGTAGTTAGTCGGATCTTCATCTTTCCAGCAATGTCATTAATAATTACAGCGGATGCATGAATTCGTTTCTTCTTCCCTGCGGAGTTATCCCATTCACTGAGAGCAAGTGGAAGTTCAGTTTCAAGTTTTGTTTCCTGTTTGGTCGTTATAGCAATGACTTCATCGAATGCAGGAACAATCTTACTCAATGCATATGCTTTCTTTTCAGCAAGTTTAGCTTCTGTAGTTTTTTGGATAAGTGCATCATCACCAAGAAGACTATCAATCTGGTCAATCATATCATTGACAATTTGAAGGCGAGCTTTAGCACTATCTAGATTACTTTCCTCCACATCAGTTCGTGCTTGAGTGAGTGAAGCAGTTAATCCGTCTACTATTCGTATTAATGGGTCAGCTTCAAATTCGGATTCCTCAATAGAAGCTCTCAGGAAACTTACTCTTCCTTCAGTAATACTAGAATCATGGAGAAGTTTCTCACTCTCCTTGTAGTCCTTGAGGATAAGAATAGTTGGTCCTGCTTGAAGGCTGTATTCGGTCTTGAGCTTATCCTCATAGGTTCCACGAATAAGAATTGAGAATTCTCTCGTTCCACCAAAGGCTTCAGCTGATTTTAATGTGATAGAAACATCTAGAGTTTCACCGGCTGGAACTGTTGGTATTGTCTTATTTCGTTCACCAGAAACAACATTTAGACCATCATCAATATGCCATTCTAGCTTCATATTGGTTGCATCACCCTCTCCCGAGTTCTTGATAGAGATTTTCACTGAGAAATCTTCTGTGAACGTAAGGTCAATTGGAACTGATAGTTGAGAAGATATTTTTGGCACCTTCAGCTTTCCACGAAGGATCTCTCTAACCATATCGAGACCTCGATCAATATATTTCGAAAACTCAGGGCTTCCTGAACTTGCTAATCCAGATTTCAGTTCTGTAACAGCTGCATTCTCAGCATCGGCAAAGGCATTAAGATTGAGAGATTGGATTGCGGATTCGAGCATCTGAGGAATCTGACTGAGTCGAACAACTGCTGGAAGTCTGATTTTCGATGAGTTTTCTGCAGTAAAGCTACGTGCTTTGTAGAAACCATCAGCTTCCTTTCCAATCATAATGTAAATCATGCATGCTGTAATTGCTAAGGCAGTTCCCTTACTGGTTTCAGCATCTTCTCCCCACATCAAATGCTCAGCAGATGCGCTTAATAGATCATCAGCTCCTTGTCGATATGCTTCAACTGCTTTTGATGCATCTGCAAGTTCAGAGAAAACATCGCCAGCATCACACATGTTTAATGCAGCTTTCTTGAAACTCTTGGAGGATCTGTATTCTACAGCTGACTTAAGAAATGATTCTCCTGCAGCTGCATATTCCTTTTCCATGGTAGCATAGTCACCAGCTCTCTCTGCTTGTTGTGCAGCTAGGATGTGCTGATTCCCAGCAGACTGGCGAATAGTATCTTTCTGTGATTCCTCAATCCATTTTTTAGCTTTCTCATCCGACATTTACACATACTCTCCTACTCGAATCAATGACAATACAGGGTTCAGTTCTTTTCCATGTTTCAAAACCCAGCACGGTCACCTAGTATACTTCCCTTGGTGAGTGTCGCAAGCGATCCGGAAGCCCGCCGCCATGACCTTCGACTACGAGTTCATACCCGCGGCCAATACGACCTTGCTTCGCAGTCTGGAAGCCCACCTTCTCAATGCCACGAGCATTTCGCTCAGCGGCTCTACGCTCAATCATACTAGATCCCGAGGGAACAGTAAGAATGAGTTTCTTTTGCGCATCATCCACAATGAGGCTGATGGCAGTTGTAGGGGTACCGGAACACTCATGGAATTGGCTGTCTTTATATTCGAGGACTATCTTCATCTGAACAATTACACCACACTTAGTCAGTTCTAAGCAAAATCTAGCTTAGTTCTATATTAGGATTTGCTGGATAAAACAAATTCCACAATTCGATGAATTTTCATTCAAATTGAGAAAGAAAGAGAGAAAGAGCCCGAGAGTCAATGTCCCTTGGGCTCATCTTTAGGTTAAATCAAAAAGTGATTAGTCTGGCGGTGGTGGAGGTGGGGGTGTATCATCAATCTTAGTCCTCACCGGCGTAAGGACCGAATCACGCTTCTTCTTTGTTAAAACAAAGCCAATTATGATAAGTATCAATCCAACGACGGCAATAATAGCACCGTAAAGCACTGAATTCTCACCAAAGACGGTATATGCAACATCAATGGACGGTAATAGTGCTATAAGTGCGCCAGCAATCAACACGAGCGCACCAAGACACACTGGTCCTGAGCGCGTGTACTCACGCATTGTCAAGTAAGCCAATTTTGTAGCTCCTATATCGAGACATACCACGCAGTCTCGTCTAATTTTAGATGAGTCGTGTCAAGCGATTTAAGGCTATTGGGTGGATAAATTTCTACTCTAGATTCATACTCACGATGCAACCCGTAGATGATGTGTTCACAATAACTTTGACCCCAGTCAACTCTGTCAATTTCTTGGCAATCATCTCATGAAAGGCACAAGGATATCCTGAAGGTATCTTATTGACATCAGGATCTAATTCTCTGCAAATTCGCAATATTTCACAGGCACCAGTTTCAATAGTTGCAGTACCGGTACCGGTTTTTGGTATTTGACTCTCATTTGAGCAACTCTGAATCAATGCTCCAAATTTCTTCAATGCAGCGGATGAATCATCAGGGTTTGAAGTAACCCAATAATGAACTAGCTGGTCAGCGGCTTTGGTAAACATCAGATCTAGATGATCTTTAGGCAGGACTGAAGAATAGGCAGAAATTTCAGCTATTAATGATGCTTGAGTTTCAATCGTACTCTTCCAAGCGGCTTCTCCAATAGTACGAGGAATATCAGGAATTTCGCCCACTCTAATATCAGGTAAATCTGCAGTAACAGACTCCTCGGCTTGAGCCGCTGAAGGACTACCAGAAGCTGCAGCAGCTTTCTCACCTATAGTAGTTCCATCATCATAGGCTAGATCAGGGTTCTCATAATTCGGACAGACACCAGCAGTCTGGTACGTTCTTCCAAATTGCATTAACCTTCCAGACATTGTTGCAACTGCGTGTCTACTGAGACCTTCAACTCTGATGTGCCCATAAGCAACACCAACTATGTTCTCCAAGTTGAGATCAGGTATTGTCTTTTCAGCAATAATCTTCTTACCACGTACAACACGAACTGCCCACATCTCATCCATGACACCTACTTGTGCGCCATAGCTTGTGTTTGGAATGATAACGATAGGGGAAACAGGATAGAAATTGCTCATTACTAGGTCTCCTACGAGTGGGTTGTAACTCAACTCAGAAATTTTATTCAAAAAGATATCGTGATTGTATCATCTAGGTTTTGAATCCCTCAAGTAACGTTACTTGGTCAAAACAGAATTTATGGTCAGGATGAACATCTAGATAATCTAGAACACTCTTCACATTCCACGATGCAAAAAGAAGAAGGGGGACTGGATACCACGTATATCTAGTCCCAGTGGCTTCTACACATAACCGGGTAATGCTTCGGATTCTTGAGGTTGTCGCTTCATCATATTCTCAGCAATGGCAGCAAACCGCTCAATATCTCTTGGCGACATACTTGGACGAATTTCCGCGAGAGCAACTTCAAAGTGCTTCATTGTCACAGGTTTTACTTTCCAATCATCTCGAACTGCGGTCATCGCAGCCTCTCTGCAAAGACCCTCTATGTCAGCTCCAGAGTAACCTTCGGTCAGCTCACCAAGTTTCGTCAGGTCGACACTTTCGTCTAAGGGCATGTTCCTAGTATGTACATTAAAGATTTCAACTCGCGCAGGGGCATCCGGAAGGGGTACGTAGACTACGACGTCAAACCGACCAGGTCGAAGAACAGCTGGATCGAGAATATCAGCACGATTCGTAGCACCGATAACAAGGACATTCTGAAGAGTTTTCATCCCATCAAGCTCTGCTAGGAATTGGTTCACAATTCTTTGGCTAACCCCAGTATCATCACGTGTACCACGAGCAGCCATTATTGCATCAATCTCATCAAAGAAAAGAACGCAAGGGGCCGTTTGCCTGGCTTTATTGAAAACCTCTCTTATCGCTTTCTCAGATTCACCAACGTATTTGTTAAAGATTTCTGGACCTCTCACTGAAATGAAGTTTGCTTCACTCTCGGTGGCAACAGCCTTCGCAAGGAGAGTTTTACCAGTACCAGGAGGTCCAAAGAGAAGAACTCCCTTTGGTGCTCGGATTCCCATTTCTAGGAAGACCTCAGGTCGGTTTATTGGTGCTTCAACTGCTTCTTCTAGCTGGGACTTGACTTTCGCCAGTCCACCAACATCGTCCCATTTCACATTGGGCTTTTCCACATATACCTCTCTAAGTGCAGATGGGAATACATCATTGATTGCTGCATCAAAATCTTCTTTCATCACATAGAGTCCTGTTAGAATATCTACAGGGATGTCACCAGTTTCAGGATCTATATGTGGTAGTACCCTACGTAATGCTTGCATCGCAGCCTCTCTTGTGAGGGCAGAAAGATCTGCACCAACAAATCCATGGGTGATAGCGGCAAAGTTTTCTAGATCGACATCTTCGTGTATAGGCATTGATCTTGTATGAATCTGTAAGATTTCCAATCTTCCTTTTTTATCAGGCACTCCAAGTAGAATCTCTCTGTCAAACCTACCAGGTCTCCGGAGAGCTTCATCAATATCATCCACACGATTTGTTGCACCGATAACAATCACTTGTCCTCTCCCTGAAAGACCATCCATCAGGGATAGCATTTGAGCAACAACCCGTCGTTCTACCTCTCCAGTGACATCTGCTCTCTTCGGAGCTATACTGTCAAGTTCATCGATGAAAATGATGGTTGGAGCATTTTTCTCTGCTTCTTCAAAGGTTTCCCGTAGCTTTTGTTCTGACTCACCATAGAATTTGGACATAATCTCAGGGCCATTAATGACCTTGAATGTGGCTCCAGATTCATTAGCTACAGCTTTGGCGATCAAAGTCTTTCCTGTACCAGGTGGACCGTGTAGCAATACACCCTTTGGAGGTGTAATTCCCAATCGCTTGAAGAGCTCTGGAGACTTCATTGGAAGCTCAATTATCTCTCGAATCTTGACTAGTTCCTTACTGAGACCTCCGATATCCTCGTATGTAACATTTGGTATTGAAAGATCCTCTTTCTTTGCGGGCTCATTAAGTAGTTCAATTTCTGTTTCGGGGGAGATTCTTCCGAACTTATTCGGCGCTACATTCGTTGCCATTAATTGCAAACCGCCACCAGGAGTCATAATATGAATAATATCACCACGTGTGACTGGTCTATTCAGAATCATCTGTTTAAGACGCTGAGCGTCACCTGGTCGAAATTTAAGAGGTTGATTAGGTGCAAGTACTACTCTTTTTGCATCGGGGATTTCGATTTTACTAATCTCAACCATTTCTCCAAGTTTAACACCAGTGTTATTTCTGATGAGTCCATCCATTCTTATCATATCTAGGACTTCATCTTCCTTCAAGCTGGGCCAACATATTGCAACAGTTTCTTTTGTTCCCTTAATCAGGACAAAGTCACCTGATCGTACCCCAAGATGATTTCTGACATCGGAGTTCAATCTGATTATACTCCGACCCTGATCTTTTGGCACTGCAGCCGCAACTTTCAAACGAATTGTTTCTTCACTCATTCTCTACCACTCCTCTAATCAATTTTCAAATACCCCTCATTTTGACCATCTATGTCATCAGTTTTCGTTAATTCAATCTCTACGATACCGTTTCGACAGGATGTTCTTGAGTTTTCAATATCAACATCAAAATCAAGATCAAAGACAGTTTCTTTGCCTTCAACTTGATCAAAGACTTTCAGGGTTCTTCCTTCAACTTTCACATCGATTAACTCATCTTCATGTCCAACTTCAATAAGGAATAGAACCCTATCTTCTAGGTCAATGACCTCAGCTTGTATATCCTCGCTGACTTCTTGAATATTGGCCATTCCCGGGCCATACCTGGAGCTAGACCAGTACTGTACCGTTGTTTCACCATCCTGAATCGAACTCATTGAATTCATGAGGGATTCAAATAGCCTACGGAATACTGTCTCAAACTCATCATCTATCATTTCAAATAATCTCCAGTTGGAAGCCCCTGGACGACTGTTGTCGCCCATGAGTCACCTGTTCGGGGCTCCTTTCTGTACAGGTGCTAGTCTGCACCTCTATAGTACCATTGGTACTATAGTGTTATTTGGTACTATAGTGTATATAAACTTTGGTTTTGAACTAAAACCAACTAGGGCCAAAACGGAGTGGATTGACAATAATCAAGCTGTAGACCCATCTGTACTAGGAGGAATCTACAGTAACATTCTCTTTCCTGAGGATATCCCTTGCAATAAGAACACCGGAAACTGAGGCTTGCATGAGACCTCGAGTGATTCCTGCTCCATCACCTGCAGCATAGAGGTTGGCAACTTCTGTTTCAAGATTCTGATTAAGCTTCATACGAGAACTATAGAATTTGACTTCCACACCATAGAGAAGAGTTCCTGGGCCTGCAACTCCAGGACATAGTTTATCCAATGCATCAAGCATTTCTAATATTGAACTTAGATGTCGATATGGAAGTGCAAAGCTGAGGTCTCCTGGTGAAGCACTGAGTAACGTAGGTTTTACTGGACTTCTTGCGATACGCGCCTTGGTACTTCTCTTTCCTCTTCTCAGATCTGCCAATCGTTGAACAATAACTCCATCACCCAACATATTCGCAAGCCCTGCAACAGATTGACCATAAGCAATTGGTTTCTTGAAAGGAGCAGTAAATCGAGTTGACACAAGTAGAGCAAAATTGGAGTTTGGTGTTTTCTTGTTCGCAAAAGATTGACCATTTACAGTAAGAATCTCATCATAGTATTCTGTCGTGACTACGCCACCAAGATTGAAACAGAACAAACGAACTTTATCATCAAACTCTTTGGAGTAGTAGATCAATTTCGGTTCATAGAGAGTTTCAGCAATCTCGTGCATGACAGGTTCTGGGATCTCTATTCGTAAGCCAATGTCCACATAGTTGTTCTCGGTATGCAGGTCTAGTCGCTCAGCTTGTTTTGATAGCCACTCATTGCCCACTCGACCAGGTGCTGCAACCACATACTTGGCCGTTATTGAGTTTCCACCATTTGTAACGAGACCCTGAACTGAGTGACCATTTATCTGGATATCTTTTGCTTCTGCATTGAAATGAACTGTGACATGTTTTAGGACATCATCGTACATCTTCCCCATGATGTCGATACATCCTTCACGACCCATGTGTCGAACCTGCTGTGGGATTAACTCCATTCCAATCAGAGCAGCCTTTTGTGAAACCTCTTCAACAGCATCATCTTGTGAACCATAGACCTTTGATGGTGCACCATATTTGACGTATTTCCCATCTACATACTGGATTAATTCCATTAGACGCTGATTCCCGACAAACTCATCTAACCATCCTCCAACCTGTGTGGAGATTGTTAGCTTTCCATCAGAAAAAGAACCAGCACCTCCCCATCCGGCAAGAATGTCACAGGGATTGCATTTCTTACAACCAGGCGCAGCATCTGAATTAGGACAATCACGTTTCTCGATGTTCTTCCCGCGCTCAATAATCACTACTTTGAGTTCAGGTTCATGTTGAATAAGTTCTAGAGCGCAAAAAATCCCAGCTGGTCCACTACCAACGATTGCTACGTCATAGTTCACGTGATTTCTCTCCGTGCTTCCCGGCGTATGCCGCCTTGAAAATCCGCCTCTTAAGACTTTGCAAAAATATCAAGTGGACTACTATGTAGTGCAAAGAGTCCACTACGATAACGAATATATTAGCTCAAACTCAAAATACAAAGTAACTATATAGGTGGTTCAATGACAAATTGCACTCTTTGTGGCAAAGAAGATCTATGCTTCATATGCCCGTATTGTAAAGGCGTGTTTTGTGGAGACCATAGACTTCCAGAAAGTCATGGTTGCCCTGCAATGCAACAAGTACAAGATGAAGCAAAAAGAAGAGTATCTGAATCGGTAGGTGCAGATGAATACAGGGAAAATCAGACCTGGTCATCCGTTATGCCATCGAGGAAAACCAAGAAGCCTCGAAGAAGGTCTGGAAAGAAACGGTTTTCTAGTACGGAAAAAAGACACCTCCTCATTGCCTGTGTATTGGTTACACTTGTTGGAATCTCTATGTTGGGAAACAACATTATTACGGGACTAGCTTTGTTTGCATCTTACATAACCAGCTCCTTCTGGTGGGTCCCTGTTGGTATGATTTCAATTTTCCTGCTAGCTTTCATTGGTCATGAGTTAGCACACAAGTTTGTTGCACAGCATTATGGAATGTGGTCTGAGTTTAGAATGACCACAATGGGATACTATCTATCAGCAATTGCTATTCTATTCTCAATACCAATATTTGGAACTGGGGTTGTTTATACAAGTGGCACATCAAATACGGAACACAATGCAAAAACAAATCTCGCAGGACCACTTAGTAATTTCATATTAGCATCAATACTCGTTATTGTAGCAATTATCTCATATAGCACTCTATCTGGGGCTATGTTATTCAACGTGCTGTTTCTAGTACAGTACGGAATAATAATCAATGGATTTCTGGGAGGTTTCAATATGATTCCAATCCAACCATTTGACGGAGCAACAGTAAAGGATTGGAACAAAATGGTTTGGCTTACTCTAACTATTGCACTTGTGGCGATGGCCATTATCGGATATTTTGTGATTCCAATGTTGTATCCAACATAATGTAGCTGAGATAATACCACGCTTCATAGCAGCATAGTACTTAGGCCTCATAAGGTCATTCTGGAGGCCAAATAATGCTCACACCACAAAATTACAGCCAAGACATTGTTGAGCTATCAATATCTGCTTGGTTCTATCGAAACAGGGCAATCGCAGGATTTGACAACCCAGCTAGGTCTCTCTATGTATCTGTTAGAGAGTTAATGGAGAATAGTCTTGATGCATGTGAGGATGCACAAGTTCATCCAGAAGTGACAGTACTACTCAAACGTGAGGAAGAGCCCGTAGGTACGGATATGCTAAGTCAAGGACCAGAAACCTTCGAACTGATTGTGAAAGATAATGGAACGGGAATTCCAAGGGATACAATACCACTCCTTCTGGGAAAAATGCTTACAGGAACGAAATTCACCCATAAACAGAGTAGGGGCACCTTTGGATTAGGTGGTAGCTTAGCACTACTCTATGGTCAAGTGACAACTCAACGCCCAATTGAGATTGTAACCGGACAGAAAGGTTTGGATCATGGTCATCGTATAAAGATGCGACTTGATATTGAAAACAACACACCGATTATAATTGAAGAAGAGAGTTTACCAAAGTCAGAAAGTGAACATGGGACAATGGTGTCTTTCTGGTTGCAGGGAGATTGGATTCGAAGTAAGCGTAGAATCCTTGACTATTTTGCACATACTGCAATCATCGTTCCCTACGCATCTCTCTTCTTTGAAACTCCCGATGATGAAGTAATCAAATATGACAGAGTAATCGAAGTGGTTCCGAAACCATCTATTGAATCAAAACCTCATCCAAGAGGAATTGACGTTGAGATGCTCAAGAGTATGATTGCATCAACTCGTAAACGAACTCTGAAGTCATTTCTAATGGGTTCATTCCAACGTGTGGGTGCAACTATAGCAGAGGAATTTCTTGCTTTCGTGGAATTACAACCAAATCGAGTTCCAGAGTCTTTGGAACAGGAAGAACTTGTTATCATGATGAATGCTATGGAGAGGTACAAAAAATTCTTACCGCCATCAGGGAAGACACTCTCTCCTGTAGGAACTGAAGTTTTGCTAGCAGGAGTTCAACGCCTTTCACCTGAATTTGTAATCTTTCGCCAGCGGTCTCCCAGTGTCTACGAAGGTCACCCGTTCATCATTGAAACAGGAGTAGCATACGGAGGTCAACTTACTCCAGGCACCAATGTCATTCGTTTTGCTAATCGTATTCCGCTTCTATATGATGAGAGGTCAGATGTATCCTATAGGGTCGTTAGAGACCTTAAACTCAAGAGTTATGGTCTCCGAAAGGAGGATCCTCTGACATTCATGATGCACATCTGCTCTACAAAGATACCTTACAAGACCATAGGAAAAGAGTACATTGCAGATGTAGATGCGGTTCGTAAGGAGATTGACCTTGGTTTCAAAGATTGCCTTCGAGAACTTAGTAAAAAACTTCGAAGTCGGAATCGAGCAAAGAAGCATCGTAAACGAGAATCACGTCTCAGTGCCTACTATAAATTCACGGCTGAAACACTGTCTACTGCAACTGGAAGGGAGATAAGCGCAGATAGACTACTTGGTTCAAGAGGAGGTACATCACAATGAGTCGCCAATCCAATGTATCCTCCACCAAGGTCCTTGGTATCATTGATGACGTTCTAGAAAAACTCTCTGACACAATTGAAGATGGAGTCTTTCCAGAGATTGGATACTACGGCTCATCCAAGAAGAATGTCAAGTATTCGCAAGATACGGGGTATGTTCCAATCGACGAATCACCCTCCTTTATTGACGGACGAAAGGTAGAGAGTGCGAAGACCATTGCAGGTCTAGTCTATGGCCTTTCACGATTCAAGGAACATTTGGAGCAGAATATGTCAATGAGTCTGAGAGATTTCTATTACATGCACAAAGTGAAGAGTGTCCAAGAAGTACTGAAGATATCCGAGCAAACTGAAACCAATCGCATGATCAATCTATGTGAAAGGATGATTCGTCATGAAGGATCATCAGTACCACGTGAGGAATTGGGCGTTGTCAGTTCACCAAAGGGAACATTCTATGGTGATGTCACTTTGTCAGATCTCTCAGGTAAGAAACTCAATTGCAATGCAGCAGGGGAATATGGATGGTTTATTTCGAGTAGACCATTTGATGTGAAGATTCATGATATCAACATCGATGCAGCTGTATTTGTTGAGAAAGAAGCTATGTCTAGGAACTTGATTGAACTTGGACTTCCTGAAAATCTCAAGATTGGAGTTGGTTCATTATTTGGACAACCAGGAAGAAACATGAGAGGTTGGATTAGAAAACTTGCAGATGCGGAAGTACCAATTCTTGTTCTTGTTGACATGTCACCATGGTCTCTGCGAATATTCTCTACAATCAAGAGCAATTCAATCGAACTATCCAATATACGCGGCTTGGCCACGCCAGAAACCAAGCTGTTAGGTCTCACAACAGATGATTTCTGGGGAAGAAATGGAATGCTCAAGGATATTGAACATTCGCTAGAAACAATGAGTAAATCAGATGTGAAATGCGCCCAGCAGAACAGAAACATTCCAGCAATCAGTCAAGACCCACTCTTGAGAAAGCAGAATGAAGTTATGCTGAGGAAGAAGAGGAAAGGAGAGCTTGAAGCCTTCAAAGCATTTGGTCTACCCCTTGCGGATTTGAAGGCGATGTATATCAGGTACCTAAAGAAGAAATCCGCTGACAATGATGTGAAACTCATATAATCTCAAGAAGTCCGATGTGAATATGAATCAACACCCCTATCTCTGATAAAACTTCGCCCGGGCGAACTTCTCAAAGAATATTGTGAGGTCTATTGTTGGGTCACCTGCAAAAGAAATCGATTACTTACTCGAAAATTCCATTCGATTCTTGAGTACTGCGTGGAGTTCCCTTCTTAATGTGGAGCTGAATCTTATTTTCGGTACAGAATCTTATCACTTCATCAGCACATTCCATATAGAATTCTTCTGATTTATTATGACCATTGACAAGAGCACTATAGTTCCATTTTCCAAATACTATCTTATCAACAAATGATACATCAGCAAGGATATCTGCAATATCCTGTTCAACAATATTAGGTGTAGGGTAGGGTTCAAGGCTGACCCATGTCTTCAATCCTTCCTTATGGAGTTTCTCTAGTGCGTTCAATCTCTTTCTTGGTGGTGCAGAATATGGTTCGAATTGTGAATGAAAACTATCATCAAGAGAAACCAGAGTGATTCCGTATTCATTCTCTTTGATAAAATCATTGTCTTTCAAAGACTTTGGAGTAAGCCCTTTCGTTAGTAGAGTGACTTTCTTTTCATTTTCATTAATCTTCTTGATGATATCCAGAGTCAGTTGCTCAACCCAGGGAATGTTTCTCTCATTCACTGCATCATACATGAATGGATCCGTCATAAAAGAGAGGTGAACAAACGAGATGTCTCCATTCATTTTTGGAAGTTCCATACCCAGAAGTTCTAGCGCATTTCCTACAATTCTCGGATGCATCCAGTCTTCATAGTCCGAAACTCTTCCCCATCTCTTTGCCATATTCATAGCATAACAGGGATACAGGCATCCATGAGCGCAACCAAGAAGATGATTGATCGTGTAGTCACCGTACTCAACTTTAGTCCGATAGAGGAGTGTCTTACGAGTTATAGATGGGAATGTATCAAAGTATACAATATCAGAATTTCTGATATCGCTTCTAAGTATTGAATTCTCAAAACGAGGATATCGATTGATATAGATACTACCTTCCGTTTCCAACTCTCCAAGTTTCGTTAGAACCATTCCTATCCATTCTGGATGAAGATTATCACGCAATAGAATTTCAACTTGGACTGATTTGCCTTGATACTGTTCCAAGACAGTTTCTAGTTCTATCTCAGATGATTTCTTTACGATAGACTCCACAACTATCACCACAATTTGATTCTGTAGTATCTATTATGAACTACACTGAGGACCCCTATAGATATTGCGGCAATGGCTATTGCAAGTATTTTGTTAATTGTTCTTGATCTCCCCGATAAATATCAACTAATTTTTGAAAATCATCATCAGTGATTGATTCTATTCTTTTCTTTAATTGCAATAATGGATTCAACCAGGGTGATCCTGTGTGTGTTTCTCTTGCAGCGACTAATATTTTGTAACCACCATCAGAAATATCAAATTCGATTACTTTCTTTCGCTTAGACTTTAACCTACCTAAATAGAATTCATAAAGGGATTGAGCTTTTCCACCTGAACAATCAATTTCCCTCCAAGTGTTTGTACCGAAGAAATCGTCTAGTCCTTTTCCAAATGTTCTTTTTTGGGATTTCGAACTACCTTGATAAGCTCCGTATAAACGACCAATCCCTTTGAATGGGTAATTGATGACAAAATCACCTCTCTTTCTTGCAAGAAATTCGAATGTTTCCCAATGTATCTCTTTACCTTCGGGATCTAAGAACGCTAGAAAGTGGGAATTCTTAGGTTTTAAAAGATGATAAATTAATTGCTGAATCTCAGAAGAGTTGCAGTCTGCACATGAAACCTTTTCATAACCAAAAATCGTCCTAAGACTTTGACAATTCCCTTCATCAACATCAACTAGAAGCATCTTGTCAAACTTCTTTGATTTTCCTGATTTTAGAATTCTTGGCGATAATTCTGCAATCAATGGTGAACCTGCGATGACTAGATCTATATCCTTCATTAAATTGAAACCAGGACCAGCCATAAGATCGATATAGACAAGATTTCTTTCATCATTCTGTAAGACATTGGTAAAGATATCGACATAATACCACAGAATCAATAACTTCTTGAAAGCCCAATTTCCTTTCACATAGATTCTATCTTTCTTTCCCTTTATCTGAATCTGTTCTTTCACAAGTTCAAATAAATAGGCTATATCTTCTTTGTGACCAGCAAGTTTCCCAACCCATTTCTTTAACCATTCGAAATCATCCATAATTCAATTTTCCCCTAATAATGCCTTCAGTATTTCATAGTAATACCAAGAAGAACCACTCCATCACGAAATGACCAAGTAAATCAACTAGCATAAATAATATACCCAGATGTCTTTTTGGGGATTCTGAACTTCGCCCGGGCGAAGTTATTGTTCTATAAACCCTCTTTCATAAAATCATCTATTCCACGAATGATGTCCTCGATGTTTTTCTCTACTACAACTCTAGCTTCAGGGTCTTGTATTGAGTTCAATTTTTTCAACAACTGAATAGCTTCTATGAGCTGCCTATTCATAGAATCGAGATCTTTCCTTTTTTCTTTAGATTTTTCTTTTAGTGCATGCTCACCAGTAAGCGCTACTGTCTTCTTAGATATCAACATAAGTTCACGATTTTTATCAACAACTATTTGTTCAGCTACAGGTTCAGTTAGTGACATTGTTTCCAGAATCGAACGGTGATATCTTACATGTCTATAGTGTAGATTATAGAGTCTACGAGTATCAGAATCCAAAAGTCCAATATCTCCAGTTGACAATGCCATCTCCCAAATATCAGAGGCTAATGTATGCTGAACCGTATCAATGGTTTCAAGATTATCGGATATCTCTTCTCGAATATCTTCATTGATTTTCTTCGCACGATTACTCTTCTCATCAATTTTGATTATCTCAGCGA
>SDBU01000266.1_pt1 | contig 74613 bp, 72 predicted proteins | sample 2277071 | NCBI WGS metagenome assembly SDBU01 (sample SAMN10397929, study PRJNA504765) | marine sediment metagenome | isolation source: marine sediment core GS08_GC12, 126 cmbsf | place: Arctic Ocean: Gakkel Ridge, Loki's castle | collected 2008 | reverse complement strand
CCGCTAGCCCGATTAGATTCAGGTCTCCCCGCACGGGGGGAAAATTTCTATTTATTTAAGCTCCTTGGCTACGAGTAAACCTAAGCACCCTGGTTTCCCCCGGCAGGACCTGCTCAAAGGAAATCTAGCATAGTCCAAGGTGGAAATGCAGTAGCCTGTGGTAACAATCTGGTAGATATTAGTTGCCTATTAGTTGAACAATAAGTGAATTTAGGTATTTCTAGTAGAAGGGGGTTCTATTCACTACAGAAGACATTCAGCAATGAAAGTATGAAATAAGGGCACTAGGCTTTAAAGATGTGTTTAAGAGGCATGTAATAGCGTCTCCGGTGGATAGGTTGATTAGGTAGGCCATTTAACAATTCATCGAAATGTGACTCAATAATTCGCCCTTTTGTTCATTTTGTTCAAAGGGATAACAAACCGCTATTTCGTTTAGTGGAAGAGCACAACTAATGAGCTATTTTCTTTCGGCACCCGCGGCAGGCCTTCCTTTTCGCTTGAGCGTCTTTTGATGCAGTCGTCCCGCAAACAAACTTTCGTCGGACGCTTCTCCTTGACTGCACAACCTGAACCCCCTATGATAAGCCAAGCGGACATTTCTTCATAGGAGGTGTATGCCATGGCGGACATCATGCGGCGTATTGAGTATTACTATACTGTGGTCCCCAATCGGACTGGAGCGGGTGCTAAGGTTTTCAATGCACTCAAGGCAGGGGGTGTCAATCTGATTGCCCTCAATGGTTTCCCAACGAGCACGCCGCGTGCTCAACTTGACCTCGTGCCATCCGACCGAGATGCCTTCCTTGCGGCAGCACAAAAAGCAGGGCATCAAGCTGGAGTTCATTACCCAAGACATGGGCACTTCTCCCGAGGATAGGATGTTTTTTAATATGAGGGGACTGGTGGCAGAGTATGAGAGGGAGAAGATAAGAGAGCGCACCATGAGGGGCAGCCGGGAGAAAGCCAGACAAGGTAAGATAGTCAATACTGGGACTATACCCTTTGGCTTCAGGTACAACAAAGACAAGGCAACGCTGGAAGAGGACGTTGAGAAAGCCAAGACAATAAGGTTGATTTTCTATACCTTTGCCAACGAAAATCTTTCCCTTCGAAGCCTGGCCGATAAGCTTAACCGCTTGCATATACCTACCCCCGGAGGCGGAGACAGATGGTATGCCAGCTCTCTAGGTATTATGCTAAGAAATGAAATCTATATAGGTAAATTGTATCAATTTAGAAAGTACCATATAGAACCCAAGCATAGAATTAAGCCTCTGTGCAAGAGCAAAAAAACATCCATTGCTCTACGCCCAAAAGCTGAATGGATACTGGTAAATGTGCCTTCTCTGATTCCCGTAGAGATGTTTGAGGCCGTGCAGAGGAAGCTGGATAAGAATGCGCGGTTATCAAAGAGAAACACAAAGAGGCAATACCTGTTATCCAGTCTTCTATACTGCTCTCTATGTGGCGGTCGAATGGGCGGGCATGCTATTCATGGGATCCCTTACTATCGCTGCTACCGTAGAGGTAATCCAGACAGGTTTCCTATCGGTCCGGATGGTAAATCTCAGCCATGTTCCTGCCCTGAAACTAAAACCGAGTTAATAGAGTCGGAAGTTTGGAATACAATATGCCGGCTTATTAAGGATCCGGATTTACTTATCCAGGAGCTTCATCGCCAATACTCTGATAATTCACAGACGAAAGAAATCCTGGAACAGGAACTACAACTCTACCAGACCAGGCTAAAGGCAATTCCAGGTGAGCAGAGGCGGTTAGTAGAAGGCTATCGTAAAGGTCTGTATGCCGATTTTATGATGCGGGAGGAGAGGGAAGTCATTCAGAAGGAACAAGCTGAATTGGAAAGACGAAAGGCTGAACTTGAAAAGCATCTCTCCCAAAGACTTCTAACAATAAGCCAGGAAATGAATATAAGAAAAATCTCTGAGAAGATCAAAATGGGACTGAATAACCTCAACTTCAACGGTAAGCAGGAACTGTTAAGGATTCTTGTCGAGAAGGTATTCTACAACGGACAAAACATCGAAATTCAAACTATCATCCCTTTAAATGAGCAATTGCGTCCAATCCCCCGAGGGGGATGCAGGGGGTGAGGTAGATAGAAAATCTTATTTACTTGATTATCTATTCCCACCCACCACCCTTAAGGAGAGGGGGAAACAGGGGGTGAGGTTGATAAAATATTATGTTACTAGCTGTTGATATTGGAAATACCGAGACTACCCTGGGTGTTTTTGAATGTGATGAGCTTCGCTCTACCTGGCATACAGCAACGGTTATTCACCGAACAGCGGATGAGCATGCTATCTTGTTGCTTAACCTGCTGCGCAACAGGGGTCTGGATACCAGTGATATAAAAGAGGTTGCCTTATGCAGTGTCGTGCCGTCGCTAACAGCCATCTATGAGGAGATGTTTCAGCGACACTTCGGCATCTCGCCACTGGTGGTGGCGGCCGGGATTAAGACCGGGGTGCGCATTTGTATGGATAACCCGAAAGAGGTTGGTGCCGACCGCATTGTAGATGCTGCTGCTGCCCACCACCTTTACGGTGGCCCGATAATCATTGTTGACCTGGGTACAGGCACCACCTTTGATACGGTATCGGAGGGTGGTGATTACCTTGGAGGAGCCATAGCCCCTGGGATAGGTGTTGCTGCTGAGGCTATGTTCCGACGGGCGGCAATGCTGCCGCATATTGAGCTGGCTCGTCCCGGTTGCGTTATTGGCACCAATACCATTGATGCCATGAAGTCGGGTATTGTTTTTGGATATGTGGCACTGGTTGAAGGGATGGTCGCCCGTATTCAGAGGGAAATGGGGGAAAAAACCAAAGTGATAGCCACCGGGGGTTATGCTGAATTGATAGCCAAAGAAACAAAGGTAATAGATGATGTAAACCCCGACTTGACATTGATTGGGCTGATGCTCGTCTATCAAATGAATAAAGAATAACCTTGCGGGAGTTTCCTGTTAAGGGTAGACTTAAGGGTACTACCTATAAGGAGAATCTTCACTATTCTAAATTCTAAGGAGTTAAAGTTGCTGACCAATAAAACTGTAGTGCTGGGCATAACGGGGAGCATCGCCGCCTATAAAGCGGCCGACATCGCCAGCAGGTTAACCCGGGCCGGGGCCAGGGTGGAGACGGTCATGACCGATTCAGCCACCAGGTTCATCGCCCCGCTGACACTGCGCAGTATTACCGGCCGTCCGGTGGTAACCAGTATGTGGGAGCTGTCTTCTGAATTCAGCATTGAACATGTAGCACTGGCGGAGGCGGCTGATGTGGTGGCTATTGCCCCGGCGACGGCCAGTATTATTGCTCATCTGGCGGCTGGCATAGCTGACGATATGCTTACCTGTACTGTACTGGCAACTAAGGCACCGGTTATTCTAGCCCCGGCAATGAATGAAAATATGTTTCAGAATCCGGTTACCCAGGAAAACTTGGCAAAACTTAAGTCCAGGGGTTTTATTGTTGTTGGTCCCGGCTATGGCCGCCTGGCATCGGGCAAAATTGGGCTTGGCCGTTTGACTGATGTTGATCAGATTATAGGCACCATTAAGCAGGTGCTGGGCAGAAAAGACGACCTGGCCGGCAAGCATATCGTGGTTACCGCCGGTGGCACCCGGGAAGCCATTGACCCTGTTCGTTACATCGGCAATCGCTCCTCGGGTAAGATGGGCTATGCCTTAGCTTCTGCCGCCAGGGATAGAGGGGCTGAGGTTAAGCTGATTACATCCGTTGCCTGTTTATCGGAGACGGTTGGTATGGAGGTTATTGATGTCGATACCGCAGCCGAAATGGAACAGGCGATTACCAGTGCACTTAAAGACGCCGATGCCCTGATTATGGCGGCGGCGGTGGCTGACTATGAACCGGAGACTGTCGCCAAAACCAAGATTAAAAAAGAAAGCCCCGGCCTGACCCTTAAGCTGGTGAGAACCCCGGACATACTGGCTGAGGTAAAGGGTGATTTTATCAAAGTCGGCTTTGCCGCCGAAAGCGAGGATATTGTTGCAAACGCCCAAAGAAAGCTCAAGGAAAAGCAACTTGACCTTATCGTGGCTAACGATATTACCGATAAAGACAGCGGCTTTGGCACTGACACCAACAAGGTCACCATAATTGACAAAAGCGGCAAGGTCGAAAGCCTGCCCCTGATGAGCAAAAGAGAGGTGGCGGACAGGGTTTTGGATAGAATAGTTGACTTGCTCAAAGGATTATAATGACTACCAAGGTGCTGAAGACAAATAAAGGAAGCAAAAGGAGTAGACAATGGGGAGCAAAAGATTCAATGTGGGAGCCACAAGTGCACTGATTGCCCTTGTGGCAGTGTCTATCGTCTTTATTGGTGGCTGCAACGGACAGTCGCCCACGGATGGACCTACCCCGCCAACGACGCCGGTAACGCCCGGGTATATCCGGGTTGATGACCATAAACTCGGCTATGGCTTTGAGTATCCTGAGGATTGGGAAAGTCAGCTCGTAGAAGGGGAAGACGTTGAAAGCGTTGTAATGTTTACCAAGCCAGGGACACCAACAACCCTTATCGTCACAGTTGAATTAAGTAATTTAAGCTTAGAAGAAATCAAGGAGGAATTTAGGGAAGGACTTGAGGGGCTTGGCTTGACTATCCTAGAAGAGAGAGAAATCGTAGTAAACGACAGAGAGGGTTACGAGGTGATTTACAGACCATTTCCCGCTGTGAAAATGAGGCAAGCTATGTTTATCGCCAATGGCAAGAGCTATATACTAGTATGCTCTACCGCAGAGGATTTATATGCTGCCTCTGAAGAGATTTTTGACCACATCATAGATTCATTTACCATCGAATAGCAGCAATTTATCATAAAAACGGCAAGGTTGAAGAATTACCCTTAATGAGCAAGCGAGAGGTGGCGGATAGGGTTTTGGATAGAGTGGTGGAGGTTTTTGGTAAGAAAGCCTAGGGAAGGGGTAATTAGGTATTCGTTTTGTTTGTTGGAGGATGCATTAAGCTAACTTCTTGAAATGGGCAAAAAATGGGCAAACGTCAATGCTTTATGGTACTACAGAAAGACATGAAAGGATAAAGGTACAAAAGGGGTTAAGGGCGTATTGCCCCTTATGTAATACAATGCTTCGGCCTAAATGTGGCTTGATAAAAATCTGGCATTGGGCGCACTTGTCTGCAAAAGATTGCGACTCGTGGTATGAACCCGAGACAGCATGGCATTTAGGCTGGAAGGCTATATTCAAACCGCAATTCGTAGAAGTCCCATATGGTGAGCATAGGGCTGACATTTCTTTACCATATAATCAAATATGGGAACTGCAGGCTAGTAACCTATCTGCTGAGGAAATATCCTCTAGGGAACAGTTTTATTCAAAAAAGAAGAAGGCTTTAATGTGGCTTTTCAATACAGAGAAATACAGGCACAACATAAATCTTAAACCCGAGAAGCGGTATTCATGGTTTTATTGGAAATGGCCCCATAAATCCCTTTCTTATTGCTCGCGTGTTTTCTTAGATTTGGGAGAAGATGGTATATTTGAGGTCAAGAAATTAAGAGCGGATGTAGGAGAAGGATATGGTACATTGTGGCTAAGAGAGCGTTTTCTTTCAATGTTTTTCCGTAGATATTTGCAGGATTTTACGAAAGGAGAGTCAAAGAGGGGCGGAGCCCTTGTGGGAAATCCCCTTTAGTCCCCCTTTATAAAAGGGAGAATAAGAGGGATTTAGGTAGGAGAGTCAAAGAGAGGCGAAGCCTCTTTTAAAAAACCTCCTCCCCCTCTCCTTGCAAGGAGAGGGGGATAAAGGGGGTGAGGTTGCTAACCAAATCTAGAAAGGGTAAGAATGACAGAAACACCAGAAATACAAGATGAAATGCCCAAAGCCTATGAACCGGGCAGGGTTGAGCAGAAGTGGTATAAGTTCTGGCTTGAAAATGACTACTTCAAGCCCAGGATAGATCCCAATAAGAAACCCTTTGTTATAATAATGCCGCCACCAAACGTTACCGGTGAGCTGCATGTGGGGCATGCCCTGACGGCAACCATAGAAGATATTATGGTTCGCTGGCATCGGATGAGGGGAGAGCCGACCCTCTGGCTACCCGGCATTGACCACTCCGGCATCGCCGCTCAGGTGGTGGTGGAGCAACTCCTAGCTAAGGAGGGTACCAACAGACACCAGCTGGGCAGGGAGAAGTTCATAGAAAGGATGTGGCAGTGGGCTAACAGCTGCCGTAGTACTATCTCCAAACAGCACCAGCGATTGGGTGCTTCCTGTGACTGGAGCCGCGAGACATTTACACTGGATGAGGGCCCCAGCCGGGCGGTACGCACTGTTTTTGTTAATCTCTATAACAAGGGGCTAATCTACCGGGGGGAGCGGATTATCAACTGGTGCCCCCGATGTGCCACTGCCCTTTCCGACCTTGAGGTTGACCATAAGGAATTAACCGGTAACCTGTACTATGTCCGCTATCCCCTGGCTGAAGATAATGACCTGTATATCACCGTAGCCACCACCCGTCCCGAGACGATACTCGGTGATACTGCGGTAGCCGTCAACCCGGATGATAAACGATTCAAGGCTATGGTGGGCAAAAATGTCATCCTTCCTGCCGTAAAGCGGGCGATACCCATTATAACGGATGAGGCGGTTGACTCCGCATTCGGCACCGGGGCAGTCAAAATTACCCCGGCTCACGACCCGGTTGACTTTGAGGTCGCCCGGCGACAGGGGCTTGAACTGATAAACATACTGAACCCCGATGCCACCATGAATGAGAATGCCGGGCACTATGCTGGGCTTGACCGATTTGCCTGCCGTCAGGCGATATTAGACGACCTGGAAAAAGACGGGCTTCTGGTCAAGGTTGAGCCCTATAGCCACCCGGTAGGGCACTGCGACCGTTGCCAGACTATCATTGAGCCGATAGCCAGCAGGCAATGGTTCACCAAGATGGCACCACTGGCCGAGCCGGCAATTAAGGCTGTTACCAGTGGCCGCATAAAGATAATCCCGGAGCGTTTTACAAAGGTATACCTTAACTGGATGGAGAATATCCGTGACTGGTGTATTTCCCGCCAGCTGTGGTGGGGGCACCAGATACCGGTCTGGAATTGCCATAAATGTGGTGAACTAACGGTGAGTGTTGATGATGTTGCTGCCTGCCAGAACTGCGGCTCAAGCGATATTGAACAGGACCCCGATGTTCTGGACACCTGGTTCAGCTCGGCACTGTGGACTCATTCTACCCTGGGCTGGCCCGATGATACCGAAGACCTGCGCTATTTCTACCCGACCACAGTAATGGAGACCGGCTATGATATCCTCTTCTTCTGGGTTGCCAGAATGATTATGATGGGATTGGAGGATACCGGTAATATACCTTTTAGCACTGTTTACCTCCATGGTCTGGTGCGTGATGAAAAGGGGGAGAAGATGAGCAAAATCAGGGGTAACGTTCTCAACCCGATTGATACTCTGGAGCAATATGGCACCGATGCTATGCGTTTTGCTTTATCCACCGGTACATCACCGGGGAATGATATCAAGCTGTCTGCATCAAGGCTGGAGGCAGGGCGTAACTTTGCTAATAAACTGTGGAATGCCACTAGATTTGTGGTCAGAAGCATCAAATCGTATAAGGGTGATATGAAAATTCAGCAGACTGTGTTGCCGATGGAGGACCGCTGGATTTTAAGCCGGTTGAGCCGCACTGTATCCAGCGTAACCAGCCTGATGGAAGATTACCAGTTCGGCGAAGCCTACCGGCAAATCTATGAGTTTATGTGGGGGGAATTTTGTGACTGGTATATTGAGATAGCCAAGATTCGTCTCCATTCCAATGGGGGGGTAGCTTCGCCAGTGCCGGTTCTGTTCCATGTTCTTGAGACTTCGCTTCGCCTATTGCACCCCTATATGCCTTTTATTACCGAGGAGCTATGGCAAAACCTGAGAGGCCACCTACCACCGGACCGGCAAACGGCTGAATCTATCATAGTGGCTGCCTATCCCGAGGCTGACGAGACAGCTATTAACCCGCAGGCAGAGCGAATTATGGAATCGGTAATAGAAATAATACGCTCCATACGCAATACCCGGGCTCAATATAATGTAGAGAGCACCAGGTGGATTGAGGCGCAGGTATATGCTGGTAAGCTAAAGACAGCTATTGCTGCATATACGCAGGCTATACAGACACTGGCTAAGGCAAAGCCAGTTATTTGTGATGAAAGGCAGGGTAAACCCCAGGAAAATGCTTTGGTCTTGGTACTGAAAGGGGCCGAGGTGGTTATACCAATGGAAAGCATGTTTGATCTGGAGGCTGAGAAGAAGCGATCAGAGAAGGAGATAGGGCAGATCCAGGCTGATGTCACCCGTCTTGAGACTATGTTGAGTAATCAGGCTTTCCTAGCCAAGGCACCAACTACTGTTGTAGATAAGGAACGGGCTAAACTGGCAGCCAAAAAGGATAAACTGGAAAGGCTCAAGCAGTACCTTGACCAGCTTGAATCTTAGCTAAGGCTAAGCTAGCGCCGGTAGGGATAGAAGATAAGGAAGGCGGCGGCAAAGATAGCGTTTTCGATGACTATGAACATAATGTGGCCGAAATCAACATAGTCTCGCCCGAGTGCAAATAGCGGTATTATCAAAAGCAGGCCAGCCCAAAGTATCGCAAACCTGACCCCGTTAATGTTCTGTAATGGGTTAAGGCCGGTTATGGCGAACAAGACTCCGGCGGCGATAAAGGCGCCGCCAAGTATGGCAAGGAAATATTCAGATGATGCCAGTGCCTCGAAGCCCGAAAACTCGGTTACCCTATCGGGGACGACAAGTAGAATGATGCCTTGAGTTATATGTATCGCTCCATAGATAACCAGGGCTACCTTTAGGTTCAGGTTACGCATCTAAATTACCTCCTTCTAGGTTTGAAAAGCAGCTTTTAATAGCTTTTCCAGTTATCTCTAACTGAAGATATTAGTTGACTAATTTTACATAGCCTGGGGGAATGTGTCAATAGGCGCTGAAATAAGTTACTTGTTCGTTATAGGCTATTTGACCAGTCGTTTTGGATTAAGCGGGGGAAGCGTTACTTTTCAGCCATACGAGTGCCTTCTTGGTGTCACTGGCAGCCCTTGCCTTGTCGCAGTTTTTTAGGCGATACTTGAATAACCAGTAGGTGAACTCCTTTAACTCTGCCAGACCTATAGACCTTTTACGAGGATATCCTTTTTCTCGCCTGAAATACTGAAGTAATTTAAGTTGAGTATTCCCGTATATGCGGCGGTGTGCCTCATCGGCTATGTCCTGTTCATTATTTTGTCCCAGAGCCTGCCTCTCCTTGCGCACCTCTTCCTCAACTGCCTGAACCAGTGCCTCTTCGGCAGTAATGCCGTAAAAGTAGTTCAGGTATTGATGGTACTTGTGGCCGCCGATAAGTTTCTTGAATTCGTCTGCGGTAAGCTCAACAGGCGGCTTACCGTGGAAAAGGAGAGCCATCCTCTCTTCTTCGCGCAGTAAGCCGTCCACCTCCCCCAGCAGGCGCTCGGCAAGCAGCAGCCAGTCAAAGGCTTCGCCGGCGATAACGTACCGGTACTTACGCCCGTTTACTTCTTCTTCTGCAACCCCCCACAGCCCGATAGCCTCCAGCAGGGCAATATACCAGTGCTTCCCCGAAGCGATAGCATCTTTTAAGTGCCTTATCGCCTCCCCATCCGCCGGGGTGAGGGGGGAGGATTTATTTTGTAGTTTAGTGTTTGTCATTTCATATTATAGGTGAGTTGTTCTTTGTTATTTCATCAATAGCTACGGTTGCCACATATTCCCAACTATCCAGACCGGCATTAAGCCCCTTTTTGACACGAACTAGCTCGTCATGAATTAACTCTCTGCCTATATAGCTCTTGGCGAGATGCTGGATATCTTCAACCGATATTACAAAAATGTCTTCCATTTATTTTTAACAGTTGGTTTACTTATATTTTGCCCATTTGACTTTAGTAGCTTTATGAGTATTCCCCTCCTTTAATGGCTTATACATTATAAAGAGATACTTGAAACCCCTCAAATAGAAATTGAACTTCTTAGCCCTGTAATGCCAGAGGCCTGTGTGTGAACTCTGCCCTTTCCTAACTATACAAATTACATCTACTGTCTCAAAATATTTTGTTAAGCGTTCGTATAATTTAAAACCCACAGGCGTAAATGTCTTTTTAACCCACTGGTCACCAATCAACCATCCTATTACCTTGCCAGGCTTGAGTATTCTGTGGGCTTCTATGGCAACCTTTTCTAATTCATGATAAAAGCGTTCGTCCTCACAAGAGATTCCCCCAATGCAATCGGGGTGGTCTGAATAACTGACATTATCACCATAAGGGGAGTCAATGAATACCAAGTCTACAGATTCATCAGATAGGGGGATATTCCGAGCGTCATTTTGAATAATTTCAGGATGGTGTGGTGATAGGTCATATCCTATAACCTTTCGCCCCTCCTCCTTGCATACATCAATTGTTGTTCCACTACCTGCCATTGGGTCAACAACCAAATCACCTGGCTTTGTATATCTCTGGACTAAGTTCCAGATTATAAATGCCGGTGTTACGCCCTGAAACTTGTTATTGCCTTTAGGTGTTTTCCCATAACTCTGCCTAGGATAATCCCAAAGGGTGGTGGTTTCAAGAGATGGCTTTTCATTCTCGCTGACTTCGTTCACTGAAGCAACTACAGTAGTTTTTTCCAATAGCGGTAAAGCCTTATCTTTATTATTTGCTTTCAATTACTAACCTCCGTATATCTTCGATAAGCTTGGGGAAAGCCTTCACTCTATCACTCTCGGCGACACTTCGAAGAACATAGGTGCCATCTAGATCATGCTCGACAATTATTCTATTTCTAGAAGTCCTAGAATGGTTAGCTAGTCCCTCAATTAAATCACCATCCTCGTCTGCTGTTACGAAATACCCCTTGATGTGCATTGTCAACGGGTCAGCCGCGAGTTTTAATTTCCAATAGGCAGTTTGAGCAATTCTTTCCCGCAATGTTATTTTGCAAGATATAATCCCTAAGACCTTGCAGGTAGTAGGCTCATAAATAACCAAATCTACATCTGGGAGTAACGACCATTGTCCATATCTAATGAGCAAATTACGGTACACCTTACCTAGCTCGTCTGAAAGCTTCTTCCTGCTAAGCCATTGACCGGGAATACAGCATAAGTTAAGTTCAGCCTGAAACTTACCAGCAATAGCGTGCAATATGAGCTTTTCAAAGTTCTTACCTTTGAATGCTTTCCATGATTGTTCAGCATCGGGCATTTTACCCTGGGCTATTACCTTTTGGGCTTTGGGACTTGCTAGATATTCCTGTTTATATTTTTCTCGAGCCTCTTCAAAAATTTCCGAAATGTGAAGGTAAGCCTTGTCCTCGTACTGTTTCTTCTTGACCTCATACATTTCTATCAAATCTTTAAGTTTCATATTTACCCCCATGTTTAATAATCCACCTCAACCCCATCCCAACAGTCAAGATGACAAGCGTATCTTATTTCGGGGTCTGGCGTTGCTATTTCGCTGTTTGCATTAGCAACAGTGCTTAAGCCTATTGTAATAATATCTTCCCCCTTTTTCATAGGTTCATTACACTTATCGCAAGTTGTTACCCCTAATATCATTTCCATCTCCCTCCTCACTTCCCACAGCATTTTTTAAATTTCTTGCCACTGCCACAGGGGCAGGGGTCGTTTCTGCCAACCTTCTTGCCGGCTGCCTTCGCTGGCTGCCTGCTGCCACTGGTTTGCCCACCAGCCGCCGCAACCATCGGGGTGGGCCTGGGGGCGGCTTCTTTTCTAAGACCTACCTTGAATATGGTATGCGCCACATCGTGCTGTATGGTAGACATAAGCTCCTGGAACATCTCGTGGCTTTTACGCTTATAGGCTACCAGCGGGTTTTGTTGGGCTACAGCCTGAAGCCCTATCCCCTGGCGCATATAGTCCATCGCCGTCAGGTGCTCTACCCACAGGCTATCTATGGTACGCAGCATCACAACCCGTTCCAGGAGCCTCATTTTATCCGCACCAGTCTCTTCTTCCTTCTGCTGGTAGAGGGCTTGGGCATGCTCTATCAGTTTATTTTCTATCTGCTGCGGCTTCATCTGTGATAGTGCCCGGGCGTTTATTTCCGGGGGCAGGGGGAGGATGGTGGCTACATCGGCAATAAGGCTCTCCATAGCCTGGTCATTTTCAACATCAGCCAGGTGAGCCGCCACTGCGCTTTTAATTTCCCCGCTGACCAGGGACAGAATGTTTGATTTAAGGTCGGTCCCGCCTATAATCTTCCTGCGTTCGCCGTAGATAATCTCACGCTGCATATTTATGACATCGTCGTATTCCACCAGGTGCTTGCGCATATCAAAGTGGTGACCTTCAACCCGTGTCTGGGCGCCTTCAATAGAGCGACTGACCAATCTGTTCTCAATCGGGGTATTCTCGTCAAAGCCAGCCCAGTCCATAATGCCCTTGATTCGGTCACCACCAAAGCGGCGCATAATGTCATCCTCCAGGGAAACATAGAAGCGGGAGCTCCCCGGGTCTCCCTGGCGACCGGCTCTGCCCCGGAGCTGATTGTCAATGCGGCGCGCTTCGTGGCGATCGGTGCCGATGACATGCAGCCCGCCGAGCTCAACTATCTTGTTGTGTTTCTGCTGCCACTCCGGGTTGTCACCATTGGTCGGCTCCCTGCCACCGAGCACGATGTCAACGCCACGCCCGGCCATATTGGTGGCTACGGTAACGGCGCCTGTTTCCCCGGCTCGGGCAATGATGCCGGCTTCTTTTTCATGCAGTTTAGCATTGAGCACCTGATAAGGGATACCCCTCTTTTTTAGCAGGTGGCTCAATAGCTCTGACCTCTCAATGGACACTGTGCCAATAAGCACCGGGCGCCCCTCCCGAGAAATTCGCTCAATCTCATTAACAACCGCCTTGAATTTGGACTTCTCATCCTTGTAAATCTGGTCCGGGTGGTCCTTTCTTATCATCGGCTTATTGGTGGGAATGACCACCACCTCAAGTTTGTATATCTTGTGGAACTCCTCGGCTTCGGTAACAGCGGTGCCGGTCATTCCAGACAGCTTACCGTACATACGGAAGTAATTCTGGATGGTAATAGTGGCAAAGGTGCGGCTTTCCTGCTGAATCTTGACACGCTCCCTGGCTTCTATTGCCTGGTGCAATCCCTCGGAATAGCGGCGGCCAAGCATCAGCCGTCCGGTAAACTCATCAACAATGATAACCTGCCCATCCTTGACGACGTATTGCTGGTCTTTTTTATAGAATTCCCTGGCAGTGATGGCGTTTCTTAAGTGGCGCATCAGGTCGGCGCTTTCCGGGTCATAGAGGCTGATTGACTTTAACACCCCCTCGCGCTTGAGCAGCCTTTCCATAGTGGCAAAGCCTTCATCGGTCAGCTCGGCGCTGCGCTCTTTTATCTTGACCTCGTAGTCCACCTCTGGCTTGAGGCGCTGAATAAGGCGGGCGAATATCTGATACTTTTGTCCTGCCTCCACGTCAGGAGCGCTGATGATAAGCGGTGTGCGTGCCTCGTCAATAAGCAGGTTGTCAACTTCATCAACAATGGCATAGTTTAGCAGGCGCTGGACATACCGTGACAGGTCAATCGCCATGTTATCCCTTAGGTAGTCAAAGCCGAACTCGCTTGAGGTGCCGTAGGTGATATCTGCCTGGTAAGCCTCCTTGCGGGGGATGGGCTTGAAGTGATGCCAGGGGTCATTCTCCTTGCCGGAGTCATAGCTTGGGTCATAGAGGCGGGAGGGGGTATGCTCATCGGGGGTCTGCATTGGGTAGATACTGGCGATACTTACCCCCAGGGCATGATAGATAGGTCCCATCCAATAGGGGTCTCGCCGTGCCAGGTAATCATTGACGGTAACCAGGTGGCAGCCCTTGTCGGTAAGCGAATTAAGGTAGAGGGGTAGTGTTGCCACCAGGGTCTTACCCTCGCCGGTTTTCATCTCGGCGATTTTACCCTGATGGAGGACGATGCCACCCATCAGTTGCACATCAAAGTGACGCTGACCTATAGTTCGATGAGCCGCCTCGCGGACAGCGGCATAGGCTTCCGGCAGCAGCTCATCAAGCGAAGCGCCATCTTTAAGTCGTGCCTTAAATTCATCGGTCTTTGCCCGAAGCTGGGCATCAGTGAGCTTCTTGAATTCAGGCTCAAGCTCATTTATCCGGCTGACTATCGGCTCCAGCCGTTTGAGTTCCCTCTCGTTGGAATCCCGGAGTCCACCCAACCACTTAAACATATAATCACCTTTGACTGTTACTAAATTCCACGTACCAAGACAAATATCTAATTTTCTGTTAAGTCTTGAGATTCGGCTGTATTTTTTGCCCCAATCAGCCTCCTGGCTTCATCAGCTACCTTTTCTGATACTAAAATCCTGACCTCACCCATGCCATCAAAGACAAAGCTGTGTACCGAGCCGGCGGCGTGTGACTGAAGCAGGCAGGGTATGCCATAGCTGTCAAGCAAGCCCTTGATTACCTGTGCTTCCAGCTCGCCTTTAGCCTTGTATACCTCTATCATTTTCAGTTGCTTACTCAAAAAGAGCCCCGACTGATTGCCCAGTATGAATGCGGTGGATAGCCTCGCCCAGTAGCGGCGCTATGGATAAAACAGTAATTTTGTCTAAACTTTTCTCCTTGTTAACCGGGATGGTGTTGGTAACCACCACCTCCTTTACCGGGGACGAGGCTATTCTCTGGATAGCCTGCCCCGAGAACACCGGGTGGGTGCAGCAGGCATATACTTCTCTGGCACCTCGTTCTATCAGTATGGTAACCGTATTTACCAGGGAGCCGGCGGTGTCTATCTCATCATCCATAGTAAGGGCTGTTTTACCCTTTACTTCACCAATAACATTCAGTGTCTCTATCTGGTCGTTATTACCAATACGCCTTTTCTCCATAATAGCCAGTGGGGCATTGAGGTTGTGAGCCAGGTCTCGCGCCCGCTTGGTGATACCGATGTCGGTGGCTACTACAACCGGGTTATCCAGTTTTTTCTCCTTGAAGTATGTGCTGAGGAGGTTAAGGGCGGTGAGCTCATCAACCGGTATACTGAAAAAGCCCTGTATCTGTCCCGCATGCAGGTCAACGGTCAGTAATCGGTTTGCCCCGGCCACAGTGAGCAGGTCAGCTATTAATCTGGCCGTTATCGGTACCCGGGGCTGGTCTTTCTTATCGGTGCGGCCATAGCCATAATAGGGGACGACGGCGGTAATACGCCCGGCTGACGCCCTCTTTAATGCATCCAGCATAATAAGCAATTCCACCAGGCTCTTATTGACCGGGGAACAGACGGGCTGAATGACAAAGGTATCTCGCTGGCGTACGTTCTCCATAATACGAACGAAGATATTTTCATTACTGAACTGGAAGACCTCGCATTTGCCCAACGGTATATCCAGGTATTCAGTAACCGCTCTGGCCAAAGCAGGGTGGGCGTTACCGGTAAATACCTTTAATTCATCCATCAGATTCCCCCTTTAAAATAATCTTTGTCCTTATCTATTTGCACTCTAGCTTTTTATATCTATCATCAATGCCCGGCGTCGGGAAGAGCTGGCACATCTGGCCAACCTCATCCCTTACCTGCTTTTGTATATTCAGGTCATCAATATGGCTGATTACCTTTGCAATTAAGACGGCGATGCACCCCATTTCTTTAGTGCCGAAGCCGCGTGAAGTTACCGCTGGGGTTCCCAGCCGGATGCCACCAGTTATCCTGGGTGAGTGAGTATTTGTAAAAGGAACCGCATTGCGATTGACGATAATACCGGCCTTGCCCAGGGCTTCCTCGGCCTGTTTGCCGGTAACACCGGCATTGGCGAGGTCAACCAGAACCAGGTGGGTATCTGTGCCACCCGATATCAGGCGCAGCCCCAGTTGTTTAAGTTCTGTTGCCAGGGTAAGGGCGTTATCCAGTATAGCCTGCTGGTAGGAGGTAAAACTCGGTTGTATGGCTTCATGAAAGGCGACTGCCTTGGCGGCGATAACATGCATCAGTGGCCCCCCCTGCATTCTGGGAAAGACGGCGGCATCTATGGCTGAAGCCAGCTCTTTGTGGCATAAGATGAAGCCACCGCGTGGACCGCGTAGTGTCTTGTGTGTCGTTGAGGTTACCACTTCGGCATAGGGCACCGGAGTGGGATGTAGACCGGCAGCCACCATACCGGCTATGTGGGCTATATCAGCCATCAGTCTGGCGCCTACTAAGTCAGCAATGTGCCGAAAACGCTCGAAGTCAATAATTCTGGGGTAAGCACTGGCTCCGGCTACAATCAACTTTGGCTTATGCTTCAGGGCAAGCTTCTCCACTTCCTGATAGTCAATCCTTTCTGTCTCCGTGTTAATGCCGTAGCTGATGAAGCTGTATGATTTGCCTGAGAAGTTTACCCTTGAACCGTGGGTAAGGTGACCGCCGTGAGCCAGGTCCATACCCAGAACAGTATTACCATAGTCAAGCAGGGCATAATATGCGGCCATATTAGCCTGCGCCCCGCTATGAGGTTGGACGTTGGCGTGCTCGGCGTGAAATAGCTCCTGGGCACGCCTTATAGCTAGTGTCTCTATGGTGTCTATATTTTCACAGCCGCCGTAGTAGCGCTGCCCCGGGTAGCCTTCAGCATATTTATTGGTTAAAAAAGAACCCTGGGCTTCAAGTACCGCCCGGCTAGTGTAGTTTTCAGAAGCGATGAGGTTTATTGTTTCCCGTTGCCGTTTTCCCTCCAAATCAATGGCATGACTGATTTCCGGGTCAGTTTGGCTTAAAGAACTCATTGCTCTCCTTTATAGAAAAATAAAACACAATTATATTCTACTATTGTTCCAGCGGCATATCAACCTGATTCTCAGCCGGGGTAAGGCTGTCACCAAAGCCACGCCACTTGAATATGCCCAGGTAGCGAAGCGTGAATAGATAGAGGAAAAGACAGAGAGGTATTGCCCACCAGATGGATTCTGATGTAAAGCCAAGGCCAAGATAGGGCGGTGTTGCCTGCCCGATAGAGAACGGCGCCAGGACAATAAAGACGTACATATGAAGCAGTAAATAGAGCGGAACCACAACTACTATGAACCATTTGAGCTTGCCTCTCTGGCGAGCCCTGGCTAAGTCAAGTAATTGGAAGGTGACTATAGCCAGTCCAATACATATAGCACCGACGGTGTGGTAAAAATAGAAGAGATAGCTGACACGGTCTGTAATAAGGCTGGCCGGTATCCATATCATATAGGTACCGAAAAACCAGGCAAAGAGGAAAAAAGCATCTATCTTGCCCTTTATCGCCCGATATACTATATAAATAAACAATGGTATTGCAAACACCAGGATGGTCGGGCTTATCATTCCCAGATAACGGGGGGTCCACCAGTATGGTAGAACCAAGTGCGCCCAGTGTAGCTTGCCATACCAGATGGGTAGTAGCCACTCCCAGGGCCTGGTGGCAATGTTGTTAGCTTCTGGATAATCAGGGGTAAAGACTATGCTGCCGGTATCGCTCATCATTTTATCTATCTGTGTAATCGGATTAAGCCACTCCCCCCAGATTACATAGTCAAATAGAGGCATCAGGGCGACAAAAGTGATAGGGGCACCCAGCACCAGCAGGGCAAAGCGCCAGTTGTTCTTTATAAAGGTAAAAAACTGAAGTAGAAAATGCCAGATACGCCTGTGTCTGGTCAGGAACAGGGCCAAAGAGCGTAGCAGGCTCCAGATTTCAGCGTAGCCTACCGTCATGAACCAGTGCAGCCCTATTACCACAATGGCTAAAGCCCCACTCAGCTTGGTCAGGGCGCTTAAACCTACTGCCACCCCCGACATTACATAGTTTCCCCTCAGGTAGAGCCAGAAGGCGGCCAGGGCAAAGGTCAGGCTAAAGACGTCCAGCATTGCTATACTGCCCTGGACAAAGACAAGGTTCCCTAAAGCAAACAGGAAGGTAGCCAGATAGGCGGTCTTTTTGGAAAGGTTAAGCCGTCGGCAGATGAGGTATATGAAGATGATGCCGGCGGCACCGAATATAACGGGGAAAAAGCGCCAGCCCAAAGGATTATCGCCGAATAGTTGAATACCGGCGACTATAAATAGCTTGCCCAGAGGGGGGTGCTCCGGCCGTTCTGTGCCCTCACCCTGCATAATAAGTCTGGCATCCGAAACATAATGCTTTTCATCAAAGAGGGGCTCATTGGGTTGCATAATGATGCTGAAGTGAAGCATCAGTATAATAAGAACCAGCAGGCAAAGCCCGCTGTATTCCCACCTGCGGAACCAATCAATCAGCCTCTTTATTGTCTCCATGTCCAAAAATTATTTAACAAAAAATTCCATAAGGTCGCCACGAGGATGGCTATCGGGTAGGCGATGAGGTCATATAGCCCGAGAACAACAGCAAGAAGATTTACCATCCCTATCTGGATAAGCCCACCGATAAGGCATATCAGATTGAAGTTGAGTAGACGACCAAGAAAAGCCTTCAGCCCCCGTGTATTGCGGTCGGCGAAGGTGAAGTAGTTATTCAGGATGAAGTTGGTGATTATTGACGTTTCTATACTGATGACCGTCGCCAGGTTGCCCGAAATTATGTTGCCTGTAGCCGCATCTTCCAGCGGGGCGAAGCCGGCGAAACGCGTCAGTATCCAGTAAAGCCCGAAGTTGACACCGACACCACTCAGGCCAACAATGCAGAACTTGATAAACCTGATCAGCTCGCCGGTGCGCCGCATAAGGCTATAGATATGCTTCAAGTAATCTATTTGCTGCCTGGCATTGAGTTTGCTGGTGCCCCTTTCCCGGGTGACAAAGATAAAGGGGACCTCGGTTACAGTCCGGTGTTTGCCGACCATGAGTATTTCCAGCAGTATCTTAAAACCGGACGGATTCAGACGGGCATCATTGACTACCCCTCTTTTAAACATGAAGAAGCCGGACATCGGGTCGCTGACCTTTCTGGTTGCCGGCAGTAACAGGTGGGCTATGAAGATAGCTCCCTTGGATATGAGCCTTCTGGTCAGACTCCAACCCTGACAGCCGCCTCCTTTAATATACCTTGAAGCGACGGCGACATCGGCGCCGGCCTCTATCTCTTTTAGCAAATCAGGGACGAGCTCTGGTGGATGCTGCAGGTCGGCATCCATTACGGCTATAATTTGCCCTGAGGTATGGCTGATTCCGTCAACAACGGCTGAAGCCAGCCCTCTTTTGTCCTTGCGGACAATTACCTTAACCGGATACCTATCTTTCAGGGATGCCGCCAGCTCGGCGGTGCCATCGGCACTGTTGTCATCAATGAACACAATTTCATAGCTGTGGCCGGAAAGAACCTGGCCAAGCCGCTTAGTGAGCGGTACTATGTTATCATGCTCGTTATAAGTGGGTATAATCAGGGAAATAGTCTTATCCATTAAAAGCTACTCTGAAATCTGTCCCTATGCCAGGTTTTATGCCTTACTATTTTAGCATAAATAGCCCCATTATTTTGATAACTTGGCAGAAAGTTAACAAAATAGGCTTGATTGACTTGACATATTGCCCGTGTTATCATAATTAAAAGGCCGGGTGTTGAATCACCAATCTATATTAACAGGATAAGATGTCGGCGCTGAGCGAGCTTTATGGGGAAATCACACGCTGCCAAAAGTGTGACATTGCTAAATACAGAACCCGAGTGGTGCCGGGCGAAGGGGCAGAAGACGCTGATATTATGTTTATCGGTGAGGCCCCCGGCTGGCATGAGGACCAGCAGGGAAGGCCCTTTGTGGGACCGGCGGGACAGTTTTTGAATGAACTGCTGTCCTTAATCAATCTGAAGCGTGAGCAGGTCTATATAGCTAATGTGATTAAGTGCCGGCCGCAGGGAAACCGCGACCCACTGCCTCAGGAAATACTCAACTGTCGTGGCTGGCTGGAGCAACAGATTGAGCTAATTCGCCCCAGGATGATAGTCACACTGGGGCGTTATTCAATGGCCCTATTCTTTCCCGGCAAGAGCATCAGCAAGATTCACGGTACCGCCGAAAAGCGTGACGGCATAATCTACTACGCCATGTATCATCCGGCGGCAGCCCTTCACCAGCAGAGCCTGCGTGAAACCATAAAAGCCGATATGCTTAAGATTCCAGAACTCCTGGCCCGAGAAAAAAGCATGCCCGAAGTAGAAGAGGAACCAGGGGTAAAGCAGTTAAATATGTTTGAGGTTTAAGATGGCAAAACAGAGACTAAAAATAATACCCTTGGGCGGCTTGGGTGAAATCGGCAAGAATATGATGGTGGTGGAATTTGGTGAGGATATTATCGTTGTTGATGCCGGGCTGATGTTTCCCAATGAAGAAATGCTGGGCATTGACCTGGTAATTCCTGATATCAGCTATCTGCTTGAGAGACGGGGCAAGATACGCGGCATAATTATCACCCATGCCCATGAAGACCATGTCGGTGCCCTGCCTTATGTCTTGCCTCAGCTTGATGTCCCTGTTTACTGCACCAAGCTGGCTAAAGGCCTTATCTCGGGAAAGCTTAAAGAGCGAAAGGCATTATCGCAGGCAAAGATTAATGTTATTCCCCGTAACGGTCAGTTTACCCTGGGCAGATTTAAAATTGAGTTCTTCCCTGTCTGCCACAGCATTCCTGATGCAGTAGGTCTGATTATCCAAACGCCAGTGGGCACCGTAGTGCACAGTGGAGACTTCAAGATTGACCATACCCCGGTTAACGGTGAGCCAACCGACCTTTCCCGGCTAGCCCAGGCCGGGGCACAGGGGGTACTGCTGCTCCTCTCTGATTCAACCTATGCTGAGCTACCCGGCTATACACCTTCGGAGAAGGTGGTTGGTGACGCACTAGACCAGATTATGGCCAATGCACCGGGAAGGGTAATCATAACCACCTTTGCTTCGCTGGTGTCCCGCATACAGCAGATAATAGACGCCGCCGCCAAGCATCAGCGACGTGTTTTTATAACCGGGCGCAGTATGAGCGACACGGTAAAGATAGCCACGGAGCTGGGGTATCTAAAGATACCGGAAGGAGTTTTAGCGCGAATTGATGAGACTCGTAATATGCCCCATAACAAACTTGTTATCATTACCACCGGAAGTCAGGGGGAACCCACATCAGGGCTGGTACGTATAGCCAACCGCGACCATCGCCAGCTTAATATAATCAAGGGCGATACCGTCGTCTATTCAGCATCACCCATACCGGGCAATGAATCGCTTATAAACCGCACGGTGGACAGCCTGTTCAAGCAGGGCGCCGATGTCTATTACAGCAAGGTGGCACAGACACACGTCCACGGGCATGGCAGCCAGGAAGAGTTAAAGCTGATGCTGAGGCTGGTTAAGCCAAGGTTCTTTATGCCCATCCACGGTGAATACCGCCACCTCAATCTTCACGCCAAGCTAGCCCAGTCAGTGGGCATTCCTAAAGAGAATAATTTTCTCCTTGAAGATGGCGATATACTTGAGCTAAGCCCTAACTGGGGCAAGGTAACGGATAAGGTGACCTCGGGCAATGTGTATGTTGATGGGCTCAGTGTTGGTGATGTTGGCGGTATTGTTCTTCGCAACAGAAAAATGTTATCAAGGGATGGCATCGTAGTCGTTATTATCGCCGTCAACAAGCAGACGGGAAGGCTGGTCGGCCGTCCTGATATCGTCTCGCGAGGGTTCGTTGATATCAACGAATGCAAGGATATGCTTGAGGAGAGCCGTGACCTGGTAGCCAAAATCCTGGACCACGGTGGCAAACATACCGCAGAATGGGGCTTTGCCGATAGCAAGGTCAGGGATGCATTAAGCAGGTTCTACTACGAGCAGACAAAACGCCGACCGATGATTCTGCCAGTTATGGTGAAGGTATAGCCGGTGTTCTATGGCTAAGAAGAAAGATAAGAAGGAAAAGGCGAAACACAGGATTAACAGGGAGAAACCGAGGGTAAAGCCCGGGAAGGGTTTGGCATTGGGCGGACTTTTCCGCTTTCTGATATCGCCTTGGGTGCGGCGTTTTATACTGCTGGTCGCTATTCTGGCGGTGCTCTTCTGGCAGTGGGAAGCAATTTACTCATGGGCTAACGATATTACCGAAAGCACTATAGGTCTTCTGGGCTGGGGGCTGGTTCTTATCGCCCTGGTTGTTATCATCATAGCCGGCATCATATTCCGCCGGCAGATTTCGGCTTTTATAGTACGCTGGAAGCTGTATCAGTGGAATAAGTGGCTGGGTGCGGCTTCTTTCTTCTTTGCTGTCTGGGGAATACTGGCACTTCTTGAACTGGGCGGTAGTTTTGGCCAGAGCATCATCGGTGACCAGGTGCCAATCGGGATTCTCAGGGCAACTGGGCTGGTTGTTTTGGGACTTGTTTTGATGATGCCTCGTATATGCTGGCGGGTTGTAAGAAGCCTCTTTGGCTGGCTGGCAGGGTTGTTTAAGCCGTTGCCTCCCCCTGCCAGGCCCGGTAGGGAAGAGCTTGAGCCGCCCCTTCGTCCTATAGCCAGCCCGACATCTACCGGGGAACCCCCGGCGCCTAAGATAACACCGCCGCCGGTGCTGATACCCCCTGAAATCCCGGTCAAGGAGCCGGCAATGGTAACGAAAAAGGCGACAGCTACGGCACCTGATACCTCTCAGCCGCATCCGGATCTGAGGCAGGTGGCGCAGGAGGTATGGAAGAAATATGGTGAGTCGCCATCTCTGGTTACCGTTGATGGCTGGCGATTGCCGCCAATAGATATTCTGGATAGGTCTGCCGAAGTTGGGCTGGGACAGGCGGACAATGTGCAAAGGGCCAAGCTAATTGAGGATGCCCTGGCAAGCTATGGCGTTGAGGTTAAGGTTGTCCAGATAAATGTTGGGCCAACGGTTACCCAGTTTGGTATTGAACCGGGCTGGGACCGGAGAATGAAGGAGGTAAAGGAAAGAGACGCGGACGGCAATATTGCCATAACACAAAAGGAGGTATCCCGGACAAGGGTCAAGGTGGAGAGAATTACCTCACTGGCTAACGACCTGGCTCTTGCCCTGGCAGCCCAGAGTATCAGGATTGAAGCCCCGGTACCCGGTAAATCGGTAGTTGGCATAGAAGTACCCAATACGGTTTACAGCATTGTTAGTCTACGCGGGGTAATTGAGACCAATGCCTACCAGAAAATCCTAGCCCGGTCCAGCCTGGCTATAGCCATGGGTAAGGGTGCTGGAGGCGAGGCAATATCTGCTGACCTGGCCAAAATGCCCCACCTGCTTATTGCCGGCGCCACTGGCAGTGGCAAGACCGTCTGCTTAAATGCCGTTATCTGCTGCCTGCTGATGTACAACACACCATTTGATACCAAGTTTATTATGATTGACCCCAAGCGGGTAGAGCTAACCCTGTTTAACAGCCTGCCCCACCTGGCGGTGCCGGTTATTGTTGATACCCAGAAGGCGCTGAACACACTGCGCTGGCTTAATCAGGAGATGGATAAGCGTTATCAAAAATTGGCTGCTGCCGGAGCTCGTAACATTGACGGCTACAATAAAAACAAACCGGGGAGTGAAAGGCTGTCCAACCTAATACTGGTTATTGATGAGCTGGCTGACCTGATGATGACCGGTTTTGATGAAGTGGAGCATATCCTTTGCCGCTTAGCCCAGCTTGCCCGGGCGGTTGGCATACATCTGGTGGTGGCTACCCAGCGGCCATCGGTGGATGTGGTCACCGGCTTAATCAAGGCTAACTTCCCCACCCGTGTCAGCTTTGCCGTAACCTCTCAGGTAGATTCACGCACCATACTTGATATTGGCGGTGCCGAAAAGCTTTTAGGCCGGGGCGATATGCTCTATATGCCAACCGAAGCCGCCAAGCCCAAGCGCCTGCAGGGGTGTTTTGTCTCTGATAATGAGGTGGAAAGGCTGGTTTACTTCTGGGGCAGCCAGAAGGTGGAAGAAGCACCGGCTCAGCTTAAGGTTGAAGAGCTGGTGTCTTTGGTAACCGCTGGTAGAAGAGAAAGCTACCCGGAGGACCCCCTATTGGAGGCGGCCAGGCAGCTGGCTAAGGAATATAAGCAGATATCTACCTCTTTCCTGCAGAGAAAGCTGCACATCGGTTATCCCCGCGCCGCCCGCATTATGGAGCAGCTTGAGGAGGAGGCGGGAAAAGCAATTGATGATGGTGGGGCTGAGGTTTAGGGTGATGGATATTATTGAATTATCTGAAATAATACGTTGGCCTGCGGCAGTGCTAATATTTCTTATTTTTTTCTGCCTGTTATTTAGAACACAAATAAAAAGTGGACTTGAGAGGATGAATAAGTTCCGTTTTAAGGGAGCAGGAACTGAGGTATCGGTTAATGGAGAAATGCCAAAGAAGGAGACAGGACAAAAGGTAGGAGGAGAAGAGGAAGTAATCTCCGAAGAAAAGAGAAGTAAGGAAACGATTGAAACGAGAGAATTGAAAAAACCAGTTACCGCTGAAGATTGGGGAAGAGAGATGGTCTTTGCTTTTATTATAGACAAAGACATTGGTAAAGGTAAGGAAGCTTATAATAAACTGAAGGAATGTGAGTCTAATGTAGATAAGAGATTAAAAGATGAAGCTTTTTACTATTATTTACTTTTTGGGTGTGGTGATACATCAGCATTAAAGAGCTTAGGGGACTTAGCGCAGAAAGATGGAATAGCACCTGCAGTAAAACACATCGCTATAAGATATACAGGATTGTGCTACGAGAAGGCTGGTGAACTAGATAAAGCTGAAGTAGCATTCAAGTTAGCATCAGAATGTTCCTCGATTAGCGAAAGCGATCGAGCAGCGGATAAAGTAAGCCTCGCTGGATGTCTCTTTAAAAACGATAAAAAAAATGAAGCATTTAATTTACTAATGCAAGAAATAGCAAACGTAACAGATGAAGATACATTGTCCAAACTTTATGAAGGTTTAACGGATATTTATGAGTTAGCTGAAGACTTGGAAATGAGAGCAATTGCATTAGAAAAGTTAATAGAAATTCAACCGAATAATACAGAGTTACGATTTAAAGCGGCATATTCTTACAACCAAAAAGACTTTGATAATCTTGCACTATTGCACTATAAAACAATGATTAGTTTTAAATCAGATGACTCTGCTGCACTAAATAATATAGCGGTTTCATACAGTCAGTTAGATATGCCGATACTTGCTGCCAAGTTTTTTAAAAAAGCCATTGAGCAAAAGCACACGCTGGCAGCAGCTAATTTGGCGTACAAATACATGAATGCTGGATTTGATGAAGAAGCATCAGAATTACTTAAAGAAGCAAGAAAAAGCGATAAAATAGATCCCAAGGTTGGAGAGGCGATATCAGATATAGAAAAGAAAAGACAGAATGAATCAAAGAGTGAAGAAAAAGCTATTAAAAAAGCTAAAGAGCAGCAGAAGTTCATGCTTAAGTTTGCGGAAGCTTACTTTGTAAAAATCTCTGATTCCCCTGAAATTGCTGGAGCATGGAAATCTACAGAAGGAAATGAAATAGAGATAAAACAGGTAAAAGATAACATTGAAGGAACTTGGAGAAAATCAAATACTGACTACAAATTCAAAGGTAATATAGTCAATAGAGGAGTAAAAATTATAACGTTTAAAGAGCAGTATGTATGGTCATCAAAAGCATTGGAGTTTGTTGAAGAAGGAAAAGGGTACATATATATTGCGCCTGAAGCGGATAAAATCAACATCATGACAGTAAAAGAACAAGAATATTCATTTATGGAATTAGCTAGACAATAGCAAGAATATCAATAAATAAGCCGTCAAGAACGTCTGCTTACTTCCCCCGCTCCCTCAACCCCTTCAAAGCTATATCACATTATAAAAATCAACACCCCGTCGCCGAAACTAGAATCGGTATTAAAACAGCCACCGCCCCCAGGGAAACAATTACAGCGCTGAAGAGACTATATCTGGCATCATATCCCTTCTCAATAGAAGAGTCGTAATACTGTTCCATGCCCTCCTCTTTGTACATCTTCAGCAACCCAGCCATTAGCTTGGCTCTTCTTTCCTTGCCTCTTGATAAAATACGTAAGACAAAGAAATTTATGGCTATTATCACAACCATGAGGATGACCATTATGGCTATTGCGGTGGGATTTATGCTTATCGTCTCTGTGCCAGTCCTGCTGTAGTCATACTCACGTACGGCGCTGGCAACCCCGGAATTGATACCGAGAAAAAGCAGGTTGAGAAGAATTGCGACGATGACGACAATCGTATCGGTGCGTGTGTTTTGTTTCAGTTCTGAGGACATCTGCTCATGCATTCGGTCTTTCATAATAACCTCATTTCTTTTAAATAGATTTACTGCTTATTATATCACAATTTGTCAACACGGCGGCGCTTTAATCGCTTAAGTATGGCATCCATATACACTCTGGCAAGACTTTTGCCGTGCTTGGGTATGCGCTCCTTCTTTTTCTTAAGGCGCTTCTCGCGGCGCTCCTGCTTGGTCTCTATTTCCTCTTGGTTCACTTCTCCAGCTCCACGGTGATAAGCTCTCTCCTGAGTTCTATAATGCGGTCACGGAGAAGGGCTGCCTTCTCAAACTCCAGGTTTTTAGCCGCCGCCTTCATCTGTTTCTCCAGCTCTTTAACCAGACGAGCTATATCTTCCCTGGTTTCTGGGATAGCAACATATTCTGTTTTGGGTTCGGCTACTGCCTTCACCCTTTCGGTAATGTCCTTGATTGCCTTCTTAATCCCCTGCGGGGTGATGCCGTGCTCTATGTTATAGACTTCCTGAATCTGGCGGCGGCGCCGCGTTTCTTCTATGGCTCTTTTCATAGAGCCGGTCACGGTGTCGGCATACATAATAACATGACCGTCAATGTGGCGAGAGGCACGCCCCATAGTCTGAATTAATGCTCCTTCAGACCTCAGGAAGCCTTCTTTATCGGCGTCAAGGATAGCCACCAGGCTGACCTCGGGCAGGTCAAGCCCCTCGCGCAAAAGGTTTATACCAACAACGACATCATAGATGCCAAGACGCAGGTCACGCAGTATCTCCACCCTCTCCAGGGTATTAATCTCGGAATGGAGATAGTGGGTTTTTACCCCCATCTCAATCAGATAGTCAGCCAGCTGTTCCGCCAGCCTCTTGGTCAGGGTGGTCACCAGGCAGCGCTCCTCTTTAGCTACCCTGAGCTTGATCTGGTGCAGCAGGTCATCAACCTGTCCCTTGGTCGGCTTGACCTCTATGGTCGGCTCAAGGAGGCCGGTAGGTCTAACCAGTTGCTCCACCACCTGCTGGCTGTGCTCGTATTCATAGTCTGATGGCGTCGCCGAGGTATAGATAACCTGGTTGATGCGTTGGTTGAATTCCTGAAAGTTAAGCGGGCGATTGTCCAGCGCCGAGGGCAGGCGAAAGCCGTATTCCACCAGCGTCTCCTTGCGCGAGCGGTCGCCACGATACATACCGCGAATCTGGGGCAGGGTCATGTGGGACTCGTCGATAATCATCAGGAAGTCATCGGGGAAGTAGTCCAGCAGTGTCCAGGGCGGGCTGCCCTCCGGGCGCTGTGACAGGTGACGAGAGTAGTTTTCCACCCCGTTGCAGTAGCCGGCTTCGGCGAGCATCTCCAGGTCGTAGTTGGTACGGGCTTCCAGCCGGGCAGCCTCCAGCAGTTTACCCTGCCTTTTTAGCTCGGCCAGCCTCTCGGTAAGCTCCTGCTTGATGCTTTCAATAGCCAGTATCAGCTTATCGTGCGAGGTGACAAAGTGCTTGGCCGGGTATATATCCACCGAGTCCAGTTCGGCAAGAAACTCACCGGTGAGCGGGTCCAGCCTTAATATGCGCTCAATCTCATCGCCGAAGAACTCCACCCTGAGTGCCATATCTTCGTATGACGGCTGTATTTCCAGGGTATCACCGCGGATGCGGAACCTTCCCCGGGTGAAGTCAATATCATTGCGCTGGTACTGCATATCCACCAGCCGGCGCAGCAGTTGTCTTTGCTGGTAACTCTTGCCCCTTTCAAGGCTCAGGACGAAGCTGCGGTATTCTTCTGGTTCACCCAGCCCGTAGATGCAAGATACCGAGGCGACGATAACCACATCCCGCTGCTCAAACAGGGCGCGGGTGGCGGCATGGCGCAGCTTATCAATCTCCTCGTTGATGTCTATTTCCTTCTCAATGTAGGTATCGGTGCGGGGGATATAGGCTTCCGGCTGGTAGTAGTCGTAGTAGCTGACGAAGTACTCCGCGGCGTTGTTGGGAAAGAACTCGCGGAACTCGGAGTAAAGCTGGGCGGCTAATGTCTTGTTGTGGCTGATGACCAGCGTCGGCCTCTGCACCCGGGCGATGGCGTTAGCCATGGCAAAGGTCTTACCGCTGCCGGTAACCCCCAGCAGTGTCTGGTGCTTGTAGCCCTTATTCAACCCCGCCACCAGCTTCTCCACCGCCTGGGGCTGGTCACCGGTAAGACCAAAATCGGAAACTATTTCAAAGGGAGGCATGATAGTAGTATAGCTTCAGGGAGGGTATTTATCTACCTCACCCCCTTTGTCCCCCTCTCCTTCAAAGGAGAGGGGGAGAGAAATAAAAAAGAGAGGCTTCGCCTCTCTTGGACTTTTCTTGCTCTGTATCAAATATAATATTTTGTATTTCGGGGGCGAGATTATTTCTCGTTAACTTTGATTGCGAGGAGTTTGTTCATTATTAAAATGCACTTTTCACGTATTAGTTCAGTTAAATTTTCACCTTTCAGTCCAAAGCGGGCGCCTATTTTATCAATATTTATAGAATGAGCTGCTTCATTCCTAGCATTGTTAAGTTGGCAAGCCAGTGAGAACCATGATTCATCAAATCTATTGGCGATATTCAGCCACATTGGATTCATCTTTTCTTGACGACGCTTTGGCTTCAATATATTATCGAGAGGTTGCGTAGCTAAAAAGATAGCTTTTTCTCTGCTGGAAATATAGCCTTTTAATTCTGGGTGTTCATAAATGATATATTCATTTTCGACTTCTAAAAATTTATCCATTAACTCGGGATGGTGTTCTTGAAAATACTTGAATAATCCTATTGGCATTGTTGATCTATGATTGTTAATAATAGTGTCTGGCGTGTCTGGCTCATGGTCACATTTAGGATTGTATTTGATTGTATCTTGAAAAAGATTAAGTAGGGTTCGAAAACTAGTAGGTAGTAACTTATATTTAAGGTCGAAGTCTTCATCGTAGAATCTAGACAGTTCAAACCCTGAAAGCAGGAACTGCCGAATAGAAAAATCTAGAGCTAGCCACGTTTCTAATACCATTTCTCTCGCACTTGGTGATTTCCTAAGTACGGTAAAACAATTATTAAGAAGAGAGTGTAATTCTTCTAAGTCATAAACATTGCCAAAGAAGAGGATATCATCTCTACCTTCGTCCCAAATATAGTCCATCTCTTTCATCAAAAGCCTCTATCTCTCCCTATACATCTCCAGTAACTTAACCCCGCTCTTGGATAAAATCACTCCCCAATCCCCCCATCACCAGCTTAATCCTGGCTGCTTTTTATATTATTTCCAGAAGCCTATCCCTGCTCTCCCCCATTCTTTGGGGAATCCACAATACCTACCAGACTTGCATTGAACAACAATATATTGCCACAATTTTTGCACGTTAGTACAATAGCGGGGACAGTATGGCCGCCACCTGTCTGCGTATCACCTTCAAAAAATCCACGGATCTCAAATACCTCGTCAGTGATCCCCCAGTTAGTATTTTCACAGACAGGACATCTCAGCGGTTTCTTGAGGGCTTTATTAAGATGCTCTAAGATTCTATCATGTTGTTCTTTATCAAGATGCATGCGGCACCTCTCGGTTACTATAACCCCATCACCATCTTAAATTTTATATTATTTCCAGAAGCCTGTGCCTGATATTCCGTAGTTTAACCAGCACGTTATGGATTTCCTCTTCGGTTCTATCGACCTCACGCAACAGTTCCTTGGTTATCTTCTGGGTTGGCAGTTTGCTCGTCTTGGGCAGGTCGGAGAAACGGGGGAGTAACTCCCTCAGTTGCTGGCTGACGCCCACATATTTCTTGGTCAAATCGCGGTATTCTTCAAAAATATATTCCGTTATTTTCATTTTTACCCCTTCTATTTCTCGATTTTGGTTTTACTTTCCCCCGAAGTAAGCCAGCGCCAGCTTGACCTTTTCCTCAAGGCTGAGCTCACGGTCTCGGGGCAGGCTGGCCAGGGCGCGGGTGGCTTCAGAGGCGGAGTAGCCCAGGGCGGTCAGGGCGGCCAGGACATCGGCGTTCTCCTGTGTCAGCACTGCCGCCGGGGTTGTTACCAGGCCAATGGCTATTTTGTCCTTAAGCTCCAGAACCAGGCGGTTAGCCATCTTTTTGCCTATCCCCGGGATTCCGGTCAGCAGCTCGGCATTGCCGGTGGCGATAGACATGGTAAGCTGCTCAATATCCATCGCCGAAAGCATGGACAGCGCCAGCTTTGGCCCCAGCCCGGTGACATTGATCAGGGTTTTGAAGAGCTCCAGCTCCCCGGTTGAGGCAAAGCCATAGATGGTGGCGTTATCCTCCCGGAGGTGCAGGTGGGTGTACAGCTTTACCTCTCCGCCGACTGAACCCAGTGTGCTCAGGGTGGGGGTGGGCATAAACACCTGAAAGCCTATACCACCGACATTGATAACAGCCCAGTCACTTGCCAGAGATTCCAGTTTCCCTTTAAGACTGGCTATCATCTTTCCTCCCCTTGCTTTGCCAGCAGTTCCTTTAAGTGCGTCTCCCGCAGGTGGCAGATAGCTACCGCCAGGGCATCGGCGGCGTCGTTTGACTGGGGTGCTTGGTCTAGCCCTAGCTGGAACCGTACCATCTCCTGAATCTGCTCCTTGGAGCTGGCTCCATAGTTGGCAACCACCCGCTTGACTTGTGCCGGGGTGTATTCGTAGGTCGGGATTCCCTTCTGGCTGGCTGCCAGGATAGCCACCGCCTGTGCCTTACCTATAGCCAGCGCCGACCTGACATTTTTGGCGACGAAGGGCTGCTCTACGGCTACCACATCCGGCTGATAGGTTGAGATAATCTGGCAAAGCTGGTCATAGAGATAGCTTAAACGCTCCCCGATCGGGGAGCGTTGTGAGCAGGTCAGAGCGTTACAATAAACCAGGGTCATTTCATCCGCCTGGCTATCTATTACCCCGCAACCCATAACCACCGTGCCCGGGTCAATGCCTAAAACCCTCATAATTTAGCAACCTACTCTTGTGCCCGGTATTTCTCCAGGATATCGTCGGGGAAATCAACATTACTGTAGACACTCTGCGTCTCATCCACCTCTTCCAGCTTTTCCAGTAACTTCAGGATCTGAATTGTGGTGCGCTCATCAAGCTGAACCGTGGACTTGGGTATCTTGGCCAGCTCCGCCGAACAGATGGTTATGTTGTCCTGCTCCAGGGCTTTCCTGACCGTTTCCAGATCTTCCGGTTTGGTGTAAATCTCCACATACCCCGCCTGTGGGTTGACATCATCAGCGCCGGCATCTATCGCCTGAAGGGCTAGTTCATCGGCATCCAGGTTATCCGTCTCTATCGTAATAAGTCCCTTGGATTCGAAGAGCCAGGTGACACCTCCGCTCTCTCCCAGGCCTCCCCCACTGCGCGTAAAGATATTCCTTACATCTTGCACTGTGCGGTTACGGTTATCGGTGAGTGCCTCTACCAGAATAGCCGCCCCACCGGGCCCATGGCCTTCAAGAACCAGTTCCGAAAGGATGACTCCCTCCAGTGTGCCCTCACCCCGCTTGATTGCCCGCTCAATATTATCCGAGGGCATATTGTTGTCTTTGGCTTTCTGTATCGCCAGCCGCAGATGGTAATTTGTCTCGGGATTGCTTCCGCCCTGGCGCACGGCTAGAATAACCTCCCGGGTCAGTTTGGTAAATAGTTTACCCCGCCGGGCATCAGTCACCCCCTTCTGGTGTTTTATTGAAGACCATTTAGAATGTCCAGACATCTTAGCCCTCCTTACAAGGAAGTCCACATCTATTTTATCACTTACACGGGATAAGGTGAAGGGGGAAGATTAATGCTATTGCTGTTTATATCAGCTAACCGCGAATCAGCCTTTTGTTTCACCGATGGCGCAGGCAACGGCGTACTCTTTGCAGTGAGACAGGCTGATGGCAATATTAATAAAACCTTGTTGCTCAGCTTGGGTCTGGGCTCGCCCGTGGAGCTTAACCTTTGGTTTACCCTCGGTGTCGGATAGTATCTCTATTTCTTTAAAACCGATTCCCTTGGAGTTTAGCGCCTTTATTACTGCTTCCTTACCTGAGAAACGGGCTGCCAGAGATGAAGGACGGTTGCCATATAGCCTGAGCTCTGGCTCGGTATATATCCGTTTAAGAAAGACCTCTCCCCAATGGTTGGCTGCCTTTTCAATGCGGGCTATCTCTACTATATCAATACCTATGTGTTGCATCACTAATCATTCTGCCCTAGCTTTTCAACCCTCACGGCGCAGACCTTGAGCTCAGGGATTTTAGAAACCGGGTCAACGGCCGGGTTGGTTAGTATGTTAACCGGGCTTTCAACGAAGTGGAAGGTCATAAAGATTACCCCCACCGGTGAAGCTTCGGTCACCTTGGCCCTGGCAGTGACCTGTCCACGCCTTGATATTATCCTTATCCGGTCACCGCCATTGATGGCTAGGCTCTTGGCGTCCTCAGGATTTATCTCCACCATTTCTTCACCCTTGAAGATATTAAGCCCCTTTACCTTACGGGTCATGGTGCCGGTATGGTATTGAAACAGGCTGCGCCCGGTGGTCAACACCAGAGGGTATTCATCATCCGGTAGCTCCATAGGCGGCTTGTACTCCAGAGGTATAAACTTACCCTTGCCCCGGGTAAACTGCTGGGTGTGAAGGATAGGTGTCCCAGGATGCTCCTGGGTGGGACAGGGCCACTGCAGACCGCCATTCTCAAGACGTTCATAAGAAATGCCACCATAGCTTGGGGTTAGTTTAGCAATCTCGTCCATAATCTGGGATGGGTGCTCAAGGTTAAAGCCTTTAGCCTTCATCTTCTGGGCAATCTGGCAGGTAATCCACCAGTCAGCCCTGGAGCTACCAATCGGCTCTATGGCTTTTCTTACCCGCTGCACCCGGCGCTCGGTGTTGGTGAAGGTGCCGTCCTTTTCGGCAAAGGAGGTGCCCGGCAGAACAACATCAGCCAGTTCAGCCGTCTCGGAAAGGAAAATGTCTTGGGCGATAAAGAATTCTAGGCTGGAAAGGGACTCCCTCACATGACCGGTATCGGGGTCGCTTAGCATCGGGTTTTCACCGATAAGGTAAAGAGCCTTTATCCTGCCCTGCAATATACCGTCAATTATCTCAGTGATGGTTAGCCCGGCGGTGGGGGATAGTGGGCTGCCCCAGGCAGCCTCAAACTTTTCCCTGATAGCTGGGTCGGTTACCTTCTGGTAGCCGGTATAGACATTGGGCAGGGCACCCATATCACAGGCACCCTGCACGTTGTTCTGCCCCCGGAGTGGGTTAACACCGCTGCCGGGTTTGCCGATGTTGCCGGTAAGCATTGCCAGGTTGGCGGTGGCGATTACATTATCGGTGCCGTGTGAGTGCTGGGTGATGCCCATGGCGTAGAGAATGGCGGCTGGGTGGTTAGTGGCATACATCCGGGCAGCTTCAGCTATCTGATTCCGGGGCACCCCGGTAATCTTTTCGGCAAAAGCCAGGCCAAAGATGGCCAAAGATTGCTTGAAGGCATCAAAGTTTTCACAGCGCTGCTCTATAAAGACCGGGTCATGCAGCTCCTCATCCAGGATGACCTTTATCATAGCCATCAATAGTGCCACATCGCTACCCGGTTTATGCCTCAGCCATATATCGGCAAAGCGCACCAGTCCAATCTCACGGGGATTGGCTACGATGAGCTTTGTTCCCCGGCGCACCGCTTTCTTTATATTGAAGCCGATTACCGGGTGAGTCTCCGTGGTATTGGTACCAATTGCCAGAATACAGGCGGCATCACCAATATCGTTATTGGAATTGGTCATGGCGCCACTGCCGAAGGTCTGAGCCAGGCCAGCCACAGAGGGGGCGTGGCACAGGCGAGCGCAGTGGTCAATATTGTTGCTGCCCAGCACCGCCCGGGTGAACTTCTGGATAATATAATTTTCCTCGTTGGTGCACTTAGCAGACGCGATAACAGCTATCTGGTCGCCTGAATAGCTGGTGAGCTTCTGGGCAATAAGCTCCAGTGCTTCATCCCAGCTTGCCTGGGTAAGCTTGCTATCTCGTCGGATAAGGGGAGTAGTCAGACGCTCCGGATGGTGAACAAACTCGGCAATGCCGTAGCGCCCCTTGACGCACAGCCGGCCGGTATTCGCCTGGCTCTGTCTGCTGCCTTGAACAGAAACGATGTGGCCATCACGAATTCCGAGGTGCATCATACAGCCGACACCGCAATAGGGGCAAATGGTTTCCACCTCAGAGGTTGGCACTACGGCGTTCTTGGGCACCAGGGCAGCCACCGGGCAGCGGACGACACATTCCCCACAGGACTTACAGATTGATTCCATAAGTAATTTATTGCCGAAGGTGCCGACCCGGCTATAATAGCCACGGTTCGTAATCTCTATGGCATTGACCATGGTTACTTCATCGCAGGTGCGGGTGCACCTCTGGCAGAGAATACAGTAGTTGTGGTCAAGGGTGAAGAAGGGGTTACTGGTATCAACCGGGCGCTCGGTGGCTGTTCTACGCAAACGCCGTTCGGTAATGCCCAGATAGGCGGCTACCTCTTGTAACTCACAGCGCTGGTTCTTGACACAGGTAAGGCAGTCTATAGGATGGTCAGCAAGAATCAGCTCAATTGTATTGAGCCGCACCTGATTAATTTCCGGTGTCGATGTCTTTACCACCATACCGTCACTAACCATTGTAGTACATGCGGTAGGCATGCCGCGCATGCCCTCAACCTCAACAATACAAAGGCGGCAGCCGCCATACGGCTCCAGGTCAGGGTCGGCACAGAGGGCGGGAATGTAGATGCTGTTCTCCCGTGCTGCCTCCAGCACAGTCATCCCCGGCTTCGCCTTAACCTCCTGGCCGTTAATTATTAGACTGATTTCGTCCACAGCTTCTCCTTGTCATTCATCCTTTTCAAGGTCACATCTCAAGCACCGCCCGGCTTCTTCAATCGCCATCTCTTCACTATAGCCCAGCTCTACCTGGTCAAAACTGCTCAGCCGCTGTTTCAGGGGCAGAGTGGGTGCCTGTGGTCGCCACCTCTCTTCTGTTTCCTCAAGTGGGGCAACCTCTCCTTCAGGCGGTGCCAGTACCTCATCTATGTCTCCCTGACCACCGAGGTATCTGTCTATGGAGATGGCGGCCTGTCGGCCGTGGGCAATAGCTTCGATGATCGAAGCCGGCCCGGTAACGGCATCGCCACCGGCAAAGACGCCTTCTTTAGGGGTGGTCAGCGTATCGGGGTCAACCTGAATAACATTGCCGCGACCTGTGGCCACATCAAAATGTTGGGGGATAACGGGGCGTTGACCGATAGCAGCTATGATGGTGTCAAAGCCCGTGATAAACTCACTTCCCTTTATTGGCTCTGGCCGCCGCCGACCGCTGGCGTCTATCGCTCCCAGCTCCATTTTTATGGTCTCCAGCTCTAGCTTGCCGTTCTGGCTGATTATCCTTGATGGTGCTTGCAGGTAGTTAATCTGCACCCCTTCAGCCAGTGCATCCTCAATTTCTTCTGGATTAGCCGGCATCTCGGCCCTGGTGCGGCGGTAGATTATAGAAACCTCCTTGGCTCCAATGCGGAGTGCCGTCCGTGCCCCGTCTATGGCGGCATTGCCACCACCGATTACAGCGACTCTGCTGCCTATATCTACATCCTTGCCCAAACTCACGTCTCGCAGGAACTTTACACAATCTATCACCCGGGGGCCGTCTTCCCCCTCAACCCCTATTCTTAGTCCTTCGTGCGCTCCCACGGCTAGAAATACAGCGTTGTAGCCATCATGAAACAATTTATTTATAAAATCTACCCTGCTATTTGTCCTTATTTCAACACCGAGTTTCTCTATCTCCTTAATCTCAGCCTTGAGTATTTCCTTGGGCAGTCGGTAATCGGGGATAGCTACCCTCATCATACCGCCTGGATCGGGCAGGGCTTCAAATACGGTTACCGAATGTCCCAGCTTGGCCAGGTAATAGGCAGCGGTCAGTCCGGCTGGCCCTGAGCCGACAATAGCCACCCGCTTGCCGGTGGCCGGGGCGATTTTGAGGTTTTGTTTCCATAGCTCACCACCATGCTCGGCGGCATAACGCTTTAACTCACGGATGGCGATAGCCTCATCCAGTTGGGCTCGTCGGCACTTGTCCTCGCAGGGATGAAAACAAACCAGACCACAGACTGACGGGAATGGTATTTTTTCACGGATTACGGCTAGGGCCTCAGATGGCTTACCCTGTTCAATAAAACGAATATAGCGGGGGGCATCTATTCCGGCGGGACAGGTATGGCTACAGGGTGCTGTTACCAGTCCCTTGCATACAGCCGCCCGGCAGTGGTGCTTCTTGATGTGTTCCTCATACTCATCCCGGAAGTAATTCAGGGTGGTCAGCACCGGGTTGGGTGCCGTCTGTCCCAGACCACAGAGTGAGCCGGATTTTATAGATTCGGATAATTCTAAAAGCAGGTCAATATCTTCTATCTTGCCGTTGCCACTGCATATTCCCTCTAATATATCCAGCATCTGCTTTGTTCCCAATCGGCAGGGGATGCACTTACCGCATGACTCTGACTGGGTGAAGGCGATAAAGTAGCGAGCGATATCAACCATACAGGTGCCCTCATCCATTACCACCATTCCACCGGAGCCCATAATAGAGCCAGCCTCAGCCAGTGACTCGTAGTCAACTGGAAGATTCAGCAAGCTGGCTGGTAGACAGCCACCGGATGGACCACCGGTCTGCACTGCCTTGAATCGCTTGCCATTGGGAATCCCGCCTCCAATGTCATAGATGATTTCCTGGAGGGAGATGCCCATCGGTACCTCAACCAGCCCGCTATTAGCAATCTTACCGGTTAGAGCGAAGACGGCCGTCCCCTTGTTGTTATCAGTACCAATCTGGGCATACCAATCGGCACCTCTGGCAATGATAACCGGCACGGTGGCCAGGGACTTTACATTATTGATATTGGTTGGTTTACCCCACAAGCCGGATTGGGCCGGGAACGGGGGGCGGGGGCGGGGCATACCACGCTTACCCTCAATAGATGCCATCAATGCCGTCTCCTCGCCACAGACAAAGGCACCGGCACCTTCCTTAACATGGATGCGGAAACTGAAATTGGAACCTAATATGTTCTTACCAAGAAAACCACTTTCCTCAGCCTGCTCGAGGGCAAGCCGCACCCGCTTCACCGCCAATGGGTATTCTGCTCTGATGTAGATATAACCCTCGGAGGCACCTATGGCATAAGCAGCAATAGCCATGCCCTCAATAACAGTATGGGGGTCGCCCTCCATCATGCTGCGGTCCATAAAGGCACCGGGGTCACCTTCATCAGCATTGCAAATCATATACTTTTGGCTACCTGGGGCATTACGGCATAATTCCCACTTTAAACCTGTTGGGAAGCCGGCACCACCTCGGCCTCTCAAACCGGAGCGCTTGACCTCGTCAATAACCTGCTCTGGGGTCATTTCTGATAATATCTTGCGCAGAGATTTATATCCGCCAACAGCGATATAGTCTTTAATCCTTTCCGGGTTAATGCGGCCACAATTGCGCAGGACAATACGCTGTTGCTTCTTATAGAAGTTTATGTTTTTATAATATGGGACTGCCTCACCACTGGTCGGGTCTTTATAGAACAGGCGGGCTACCGGCTGCCCGTCTCGGAGATGGGACTGGATAATCTTAGGAACATCGCCCAGGCTGACATGGGCGTAGAAGATACCCTCAGGCTCGACAAAGGCAATGGGACCCTGTTCACAGAATCCGTGGCAGCCGGTGAAGTCCACCTTTACCCCGTCCAGCCCCAGCTCTGCTAAACCTTTCTCTAGTGCCTCCCTAATTTCAAAAGCCTTGCCTGAAACACAACCCGTTCCGTGACAGAGAAAGATAGTGCGCTGTTTTTTTAGTGTTTTAAACAGCTTTGCCTCTACCATCGAAGAGCTCCGTAACCTTTTTAGTCGTCATCTGACCGTGGGTCTCCTTGTCCAGCGTCATGGTTGGCGCCAGGGCACAAGCACCGATGCAAGCCACAGTCTCTAGGGTATACTCCCAGTCCTCGGTGGTCTCGTCTGGCTTGATGCCTAAATGCTTTTCCACCTCGCGCAGAATCCTTGCCCCACCGCGCACATGGCAAGCCGTCCCGCGGCACACCTTGATTGTTCTCCTACCGGAAGGGGTTAGCTTGAACTGGGTATAAAAGGTGGCAACCGCATAGACAGTGCTATTGGATAACCGCAGGAAGTCGGCGATTTCCTGCATAGCCTCTTCAGGGAGGTAGCCAAACCTTTGCTGGACTTCCTGGAGGATAGGAATCAGGTTATCCCTGCTGTTACTATAGGATGAAAGGATATCCTTTGATTGTTCCTTGAAATCGGTCTCCATGGACTCCCTATGTGGGTTATTATCGTTAAATCTATAGGCGATGAAGTTACAGAACTCTAGAATTATAATCTATTATACACCGTTAATTCAAGTCGGTTGCCCTGTTTTAAGCGGTATGCTATGATTATGAACAGGCACTTCAAACCTTACCTTGGGAGGTAGATCAGCTGACGACTAAGGATAAGCTAGATAAGCTTACCAGCCTCAAGGAACAGGCACGGGCTGGTGGTGGTAAAGAGCGTATTGAGCAGCAGCAGGCGCGGGGCAAGCTAACCGCCAGGGAGAGGATTGACCTTCTTATTGACCCGGGCAGCTTTGAGGAGCTGGGCGCTTTTATTACCCACCGGGCTACTGATTTTGGGCTGGATGAGAAACAGTTCCCGGGAGATGCCGTGGTTACCGGTAGCGGCAGGATAGACGGCCGGTTGGTTTTCATCTATTCTCAGGACTTTACCGTCCTCGGCGGCTCGATATCCGAGGTAGTCGGTCAGAAGGTAAGGCAGATTATGGAGATGGCCCTTGATAATCTTGCCCCTATAATCTCCATATTTGACTCCGGTGGAGCACGCATTCAGGAGGGGGTATGGAGTCTGTGTGGCGTTGGTGAAATGTTGCTGCACAATACGCTGTGTTCAGGTGTCGTGCCGCAGCTTTCAGTAATAGTCGGGCCCAGTGCCGGCGGCGCCGTTTACAGCCCGGCGATAACCGACTTTATTTTCATGGTTAAGGACATCAGCCAGATGTATATCACCGGGCCGGATGTGGTGAGGGCGGTTACTCACGAAAAGCTAAGCCATCAGGAGCTGGGAGGAGCCGAAGTCCACGCCCGTAAGAGCGGCGTCGCCCATTTTAAGCTTGATAGTGAAGAGGAATGCTTTAAAGCAGTACGACGGCTGTTCGGTTTTCTACCGCAGAGCTGGAAGCAGAAACCTAAAGCAGCAGAGACCGGTGACGACCCGCAGCGGACCGATGACAGTCTGCGCAGTCTCACCCCGGATGACCCCAAGAAGGTTTATGATATGAAAAGGTTAATAACCAGCATTATTGATGGTGGTGACTTCATGGAGGTGCATGAGCTATTTGCACCCAGTATAATCGTCGGCTTTGGAAGGCTGGACGGTAAGCCGGTGGGCATTATTGCTCAGCAACCGGCTTATATGGCTGGCGTTATTGATATTGATGCTTCGGATAAGGCAGCCAGATTTGTTCGCTTCTGCGATGCTTTTAACATACCTCTGGTCAGCCTGGTTGATGTTCCCGGTTTTATGCCCGGTTCCGCCCAGGAGCACGGTGGTATAATACGGCATGGTGCCAAGCTCATCTACGCCTATGCCGAAGCAACAGTGCCCAAGGTTACCGTTATTACCCGTAAGGCTTATGGCGGTGCCTATATCGTTATGAGCTCAAAGCACCTGCGCGGCGATATAAACTTCGCCTGGCCCACGGCAGAGATTGCCGTTATGGGGGCGGAGGGGGCGGTTAATATAATCTCCAGGAAGGAGATTGCGGCATCAGACAAGCCGGAAGAAACAAGGCAGAAGCTGGTTAATGAATATAAAGATAAGTTTAGTAACCCTTATGTCGCTGCCGCCCGGGGCTACATTGACGATGTTATTGACCCGGCGGAAACCCGCCCCAGGCTAATCCGGGCGCTTGAAACACTAGAAAACAAGGTAGATATCAACCCACCACGAAAACACGGCAATATTCCATTGTAAATAAAGTGTAAAGGAAGAATGGTGATGGACGAAAATCCACTAAAAATTACCGATGTTACACTGCGTGACGGGCATCAGTCGCTTTTAGCCACGCGAATGAGAACCGAAGATATGGAACCCATCGCCCCCGAGATGAACAAGGCTGGCTTCTATTCTATGGAGGTCTGGGGTGGTGCCACCTTTGATGTGCCCACCAGATTCCTGAATGAAGACCCGTGGCACAGACTGAGCACCCTGAAAAAGCTGATACCGGATACACCGTTGCAGATGCTGCTACGGGGGCAGAATTTGGTTGGTTATCGTAATTATGCCGATGATGTTGTTGCCGCCTTTGTTCATCACGCCGCTGAAACCGGTGTTGATATCTTCAGGGTGTTTGATGCTGTAAATGATGAGCGTAACTTTGAAACGGCTCTTGGGGCGATAAAGGAATCGGGCAAACATGCTCAGCTTTCACTGTGCTATTCGCTGACCGAGCCCAAGATGGGGGGGCCAGTATACAACCTTGACTACTATGTGAACAAGGCGTTAATACTTCAGGATATGGGCGCCGACAGCCTGTGCATAAAGGATATGGCCGGGCTGATTGCTCCCGATGACGCCTACAACTTAATCAAGGCACTCAAGCAGGAACTGAAAATACCTGTAAATTTACATAGTCATTACACCAGTGGCATGGCTTCGATGAGCTTTATTAAAGCCATTGAAGCCGGGGTAGATATTATTGATACTTGCCTGGCTCCCTTTGCCCTGCGCACCTCACACCCGGCTATTGAGCCCATCGTAGCCGCCCTTCAGGGTACGCCTAGAGACACCGGGCTTGATTTAACCCATCTCTTTAAGCTGGGGCAGTACTTTGAATCCATAGTCCCCAAATATCGGGACTTTCTAGGTAGCACCCGGATGGCAGTTATTGATACCGGGGTGCTGATGCACCAGGTTCCTGGTGGTATGATTTCCAATCTGGTTGCCCAGCTAAGAGAGGCTAAAGCCCTTGATAGAATTGATGATGTCTATGCCGAGTTACCGCGGGTCCGAAAGGAGCTGGGTTATCCACCCCTGGTTACTCCTACCAGCCAGATTATCGGCACTCAGGCGGTCCAGAATGTCCTCTTTGGCCGCTATAAGGTAATCTCAACCCAGGTGAAGGATTATGTTTATGGGCTTTATGGCAGACCACCGGCCTCGGTTGACCCTGAAATCCAGAAGATAGTACTCAAGGGCTATGAGCGGGGAGGGACTCCCATTACCTGCCGCCCCGGTGATGTGCTTGAGCCGGAGCTTGAGGCAGCCAAAGAAGCGACAAAGGATATTGCCAAGGATATCGGTGATGTCCTTATCTATGCCCTTTACCCCACCACCGGCATGCGATTCCTCAGGTGGAAGTATGGTCTGGAAACGCCACCCCCGGAAACCAAGCCCAAGACACTGGAGGATATAAAGCGAGAGGACGAGCTCATTGTCAAAGCAAAAGCGGGGATGCTAGCAGAGGCGGCGGCGGTAGGTGGCCCGGTTGCACCATCGGCACAGGCTGAAGAGAAAGCGCCGGCATTGCCACCGGCAGAGACTGAAACCGGGGAGACAGCTATTATGGCACCCATGCCGGGGCTTATAATCCGCTTTGATGTCAAGGTAGGCGATGAGGTTAAAGAGGGTGACAATATAGCAGTCATGGAAGCGATGAAAATGACTATAGACCTGCCGTCTCCGGTTGATGGAACGGTTAAATCTTTAAACTTCAAGAATGGTGACAGTGTCGCCCGTGATGATGTCCTGGCTATTATCGGCTAGTTGTTAAGTATCTTTCAGGCTTTCTCCCCTTAGGGAGTGGCCGCCGAAATGGGTAATGCTTACTCTGAATAGGTGAAACCTTCTCCCTTCATAGGGTTAACTAAATAGGCAAGTTGTTATAGTCGTGGGCAAGACTTTAGCTGAGAAGATACTGAGCCAGAAATCGCAGACTGATGCTTGGGCTGGTGACATTGTTGTTACCCGGATAGACTTGGCCTTTGTCCAGGATACTACCGGGCCACTGACGATAAGTGAGTTTGAGTCCAATTTTAATTCCCTGGCTAATGGCGAGAGGACCGTTCTGTTTCTTGACCATGCCTCCCCCAGCCCCAATCATCAGCTATCTGCCGACCATATTACGCTGCGCCGCTTCGCCCAGCGAACTGGCAGCCTGCTGTTTGATGTCGGGCAGGGTGTCTGCCACCAGCTTGTAGCCGAGTCTCTAGCCAGGCCGGGTGATGTCATTGTCGGCGCCGATTCCCATACGGTAACCGCCGGTGGGCTGGGTGCCTTTGCCACCGGCATGGGCTCATCTGATGTTGCCGTCGCCTTTGCTTTGGGTAAGACCTGGTTCCGGATTCCGGAGAGTATAAAAGTATTGGTCACCGGCAGTTTCCAGAAGGGCGTCTATGCCAAGGACCTCATTCTGCACCTGATTGGACTGATAGGAGCTGACGGTGCTACCTATAAGTCTCTGGAATTTACCGGTGATACTATAGATATGATGTCCATACCCCAGCGGCTAACTATCGCCAATATGTCGGTAGAGGCCGGGGCAAAGGTAGGGCTCTTTACTGCTGATGAAATTACCCGGGATTATCTGATAGAACAGGGACGGGGTAACGATTATCAACCTATTTCCCCCGATTCTGGTGCCAGTTATGAAAAGACTATTAGTATTGATGTCGCCAGCCTTGAACCAATGGTATCCAAACCCCATACCGTGGATAATACAGCTCCAGCCAGGGAGCTTAGAGGGGTGAAAGTTCAGCAGGTGTTTATCGGTACCTGCACCAACGGACGCCTGGAAGATTTAGCGGTGGCGGTATCTATCTTAAAGGGTAAAAAAAGCCACCCAGAAACCAGGGTGATAATCGCCCCGGCATCAAGGAAGGTGTTTCTTCAGGCTGTTAAAGCTGGCTATATCCAGACCTTTGTTGAGGCTGGAGCAGCCATTCTGCCACCCGGCTGCGGTGCCTGCCTTGGGCTTCACCAGGGGGTGCTGGGTGATGGTGAATCATGCCTTTCCACAGCCAACCGAAATTTTAAGGGGCGGATGGGTAGCCCTAATGCCTTTATCTATCTTAGTAGTCCGGCTACGGCGGCGGCGGCGGCTATCACCGGTGAAATCACCGACCCCAGAGAGGTGCTATAGTGCTCATAGGGGAAGCCTTTAAGTTTGGTGATAATATATCAACCGACCACATCGTGCCGGGGAGGCTGGCTTATATGAGAAGTAACCTGCCGGAGCTGGCCAAGCATGTCCTGGAGGATACCGATCCTACCTTTGTTACCCGGATAAAAGCCGGGGATTTTATAGTCGCCGGCAAAAACTTCGGGCTGGGCTCAAGCCGTGAGCATGCGCCACTGGTTATCAAGATGGCCGGGGTTAGTGCTATACTGGCTAAATCAGTCGCCCGTATATTTTTTAGAAATGCCATCAATCTGGGGCTGCCGGTGCTGCTCTGCAATACTAACAAGATTAATGATGGTGATGAGCTTGAGATAGACCTTGAGCAGGGCACTATCAGGGATAAAACTAATGGGAACGAGCTTACCTTTAAGAAAATTCCGGTGTTTATGTCCCGCATTTTATCTGAAGGTGGGCTTATACCCTACATCAAGAAGTATGGTGACTTTAAAATATAATTTGCTATGAGGAGGCGTGATACTTGATGGCTTACAACATCACTCTAATACCCGGTGATGGCGTTGGTCCCGAGATAACTGAGGCCACTAGGAGGGTTCTGGAAGCCACCGGGATTAGCTTCAACTGGGATGTAGTCTATGCCGGCGCCGATGTCCAGGAAGAATATGGCACACCACTGCCGGAACATGTACTGGAGTCCATCAGGAAGAACAGGGTGGCTATTAAGGGGCCGGTTACTACGCCGGTTGGCTCCGGTTTTAGAAGTGTTAATGTTGCCATGCGCAAGGAGCTTGAGCTTTATGCCTGCCTCCGCCCCTGTAAAAGCTACCCAGGAGCCCCGGCACACTATAAGAATGTGGATATCGTGGTCGTCAGGGAAAATACAGAAGACCTATATGCCGGCATTGAGTTTGAGAAAGGCAGTCCACAGATAGCAGAGATGATAAAGCTAATAGAAGAGACGCATGGAGTAAAGGTCAGGAAGGATTCCGGCATAAGCATAAAACCAATATCGGAGACGGGCAGCCGCCGGATTGTCCGCTTCGCCTTTGAATACGCCCGCGCCAACCAGAGAAGAAAGGTAACCGCTGTTCATAAAGCCAATATAATGAAGTTCTCCGATGGCCTGTTTCTGGCAACCGCCCGGGAGACAGCCAAAAAATACCCGGATATTGAATTTGAGGATAGAATTGTAGACAACATGGCCATGCAACTGGTAAAACGACCGCGGCAGTTTGATGTTATCGTGGCCCCCAATCTTTATGGGGATATCATCTCTGACCTGTGTGCCGGTCTGGTTGGCGGTCTGGGTCTGGCCCCGGGGGCTAATATCGGCGATGAGACCGCCCTCTTTGAGCCGACACACGGCAGTGCCCCTAAATATAAAGGACAGAACAAGGTCAATCCCATGGCTATGATGCTCTCCGGGGTGATGATGCTGCGCCATATCGGCGAGAAAGAGAATGCCGACTGGCTGGAAAAGGCTATAGCCAGCGTTATCGCCGAGGGCAAGAATGTCACCTATGACCTGAAACCGGAATCAGAACGAGACCAGGCGGTGGGTACCTCACAGGTAGCTGATGCCGTCATTGACAAGATGAGGGGGTAAGACAGTGACTGCCAAGGTTAGTGTTATCGGTGCCGGAAATGTCGGCGCCAGCCTGGCTCAGCGACTGGTGGAGAAGGGCTATGCCGATATCGTCCTGCTTGATATTGTTGACGGTCTGCCTCAAGGCAAAGCCCTGGATATACTTGAATCGGCACCCATTTTGGGTTTTAATTCTCGCATCACTGGCACCAACAGCTATCAAGATACGGCTAACTCGGATGTAGTAGTCATTACCTCAGGTATTGGCAGAAAGCCGGGTATGACCCGTGATGAGCTACTAAAAACCAATGCCAAAATTGTTTCTGATGTTACCGGCAATGTCGCCAAATACGCACCCGACTGCGTTATTATCATGGTTACCAACCCGGTGGATGCCATGACTCACCTGGCGCTCAAGGTCAGCAAGTTTGCGCCAAATCGGGTAATAGGTCTTTCTGGTGTGCTGGACAGCGCCCGACTCTCCAGCTTCATCGCCGCTGAGCTTGATGTACCAGTGTCAGAAGTATCTGCTTATGTTCTGGGGGAGCATGGTCAAAATATGGTGATTATTCCCCGGCTGGCTACGGTTAAAGATAAGCCAATAACCAAGCTCCTACCCAAAGAGACTATTAACCGACTAGTAGAGCGCACTAAAAACGGTGGTGCTGAGATTATCAGCCTGCTGAAAACGGGCAGTGCCTTTTACACCCCCTCAGCCGCCGCCGCCCGTATGGTTGAGGCTATAGTATTAGATAAGAAAGAAATATTACCTTGTGCCGCCTATCTCCAGGGGGAATACGGCATAAAAGATGTGGTTATCGGCGTGCCGGTTAAGCTGGGCAAAAACGGAATTGAAGAGATAATAGAGCTTGAGCTAACCGATGAGGAGAAAAAAGCCCTAACTGCTTCAGCCGAGGCAATGAAGCGGCTGGTGAAGATGATGGAACTAAAGGGGTAGTTATCTACCGCACTGTGTAATGAGGAGGTAGGGAAATGACAGAAGTTCTTGAGCCGTCAGAACATGAAATATCAATTGGTGTAGGTATGGTAAAGCAAGTGGTGCAGAACAGAGCCCTTCCACTGGATGTTATTAGGGAAGCTATATCTAACTCGTGTGCAAAAGAAGTAAGAGCATCTTATTTTAAAATAACCGTATTTTATGATGGGACGTATGGTTGGTCTTTTATTTTTGAAGATGATGGCATAGGGATGAATTATACAGGCGAGAAAGAGCCCGAAAAACAAGGAAGGCTCGACCGCTTCTTAAATTTGGCCTACAGTGGAGTGGCAGGGCTTAAGTCAGATGAGTTTGGATTTAAAGGACTTGGTTCAAAATTGATGTATTTATCTAGAAAATTGGAGATTGATACTAAAACGGGAATGGGTGATAGCTATAAAGTGATTCTTGAGGACCCTATAGGCAAGTTACTGGGAAGGGATAGCCCCGAGCTTCCTAAACCTGTTATTTACAAAAAAGCTCCTGTGAGCTTTGAACACGGCACAGTTATAAGGGTTTACGGATATGATGGTGGTATAAAATACGATGAATATGAAAATCCAGAGAAACTAAAGCAATATCTCTATTTTAGAACATTGGTTGGTTACACTCGACCCGAACGGTTAAGAGATGGTTTCCCTAAAGTTGTGGTAAAGACACCATCTATTCCCGATGAAGAAGAACTTAAAATAGGTTTTCAGTGGATAAAGAAGGAAGGTGACCATGTTGAAGGGCAAAAAATTGGAGTAATCAACCCCCCAATAAGTATTGCAAGGGAGGATAAGAAGGGGAATAAAGTTGCGGTGACATTAAAAGGTGGTTATGCCCTCAAAACTGGTGAATTTGGAATGAGCGACTACGGAATTTTGGAGAGCAAAGGCGCAGGACTGACCTATGCTTGGAAGGGCATTCCATATTTTAATTTAGATTTCAACCATTACAAGCCTGAGGGATTCGAACTCTACTACAAATTCTGTAGATTTATAGTGGAATGTGATGACATTGACACTGATATAGCGCGGAGCCGAATTGTGTCGGATGGCGTTAGAGAACCCCTATTTACAGGAGCGATAAGAGAATGTTTTAGAAATGTGATGAATACAGACGATTATCAGGAGTGGGTGCGGTATAGACGAGAGCTGAAAAGGAAAGACTTGGGAGCAAGCCTTAACCAGAGGAAAGACGCTTTGTTGCGGAGAGAACAGAAATGGGTATTTCATAATGGGGAGTTGGTTCACAAAGAACCAGATAATGAACAGGATGTAAGGGCTCTACTTTGGAAACTAGAGGGGTTAAGGGCGTTGCCGTTTTACTACTTTAGAACGTTGGAACATACTGCGCAAAAAGGCATAGATATTATAGCTGAGTATCAAGAAAAAGATTTTTCAGAAAAGAAACTATTTCAAGCAGTAGAAGTAGAACATATATTAGAAAACTATTCTGACCATGATCACGTCCCTGAACAAACATCCCTTATCATAGCTTGGGATTCCAATAATCGGGACAAACTAACGAAAGTTGAAGATGAATGGAAATATGTTTGGGGATATGTGGGGCTGAGTTTAAATGTAATCCTTTTGAAATATCTGCCTAAAATTGTAGTAAAAGTAAAATGATATTCTTCAGCGTGGCACAGATAGATTTACTCAGAACGGGAAGTGGGATGGGGTTGCAATAAACTCTTATGAGAGAAATAAAAACTGATAAAATTACCCAAGTTGTCGCCAGTCTGTGCCAGCAAGCCAACTTTGAGCTGGGCGAGGATGTGTTGCAGGCGTTGAAGGAAACCCGGCAGAAAGAAGAATCGCCACTGGCAAAAGATGTCTTGGATAAGATTATAGAAAATGCTAAAATTGCCAGTGAGGAAAGGCTGCCCCTGTGTCAGGACTGCGGCACGGCAGTCGTTTTCCTTGAGGTTGGACAGGAAGTTCACATTGTTGGTGGTGACCTTAATACTGCCGTAGCCGAGGGGGTACGTCAGGGCTATACTCAAGGCTACCTGCGTAAATCTATAGTAAAACAGCCTTTTTCCGCACGAATCAATACCGGGGATAATACCCCGCCAGTCATCCACACTGAGATAGTTCCTGGCGATAAACTAAGGGTGGTTGTTATGCCCAAGGGGAGCGGTGCCGAGAATATGAGCCGGCTGGCTATGTTAAAACCCGGTGCCGGAAGCCAGGGCATCATTGACCTGGTAGTGGCTATTGTTAGTGAGGCAGGGGGTAATCCCTGCCCACCTTTGATTATCGGCTTGGGTATTGGCGGTACCGCCGAAAAGGCGATGCTGCTGGCTAAAGAAGCGCTGCTGCGAAAGATAGGCAAGCCCAATCCAGACCCCGAGGTTGCCCAACTGGAGGAAGAAATTCTGGCTAAGGTTAATGCCCTGGGCATTGGGCCACTGGGTCTTGGCGGTACGATTACTGCCCTGGCAGTTCATGCTGAAATTATGCCGAGCCACATTGCCAGCCTGCCGGTAGCTATTAACCTGCAGTGCCACAGCGTTCGTCACCGGGAGGTGGTACTTTAGAATGGATGCTTTAAACATTACATCACCACTTGAGGCTGAAGTAATCAGTAAATTGAAAATCGGCACCCGGGTTCTTATTTCTGGGGTGATTTATACCGCCCGTGATGCCGCCCATAAGAGGCTGGTTCAGGCAATTGATAGCGGCGAAAAATTGCCTTTTAACATTGAAGGGCAGACCCTGTATTACCTGGGGCCGTCTCCAGCCAGACCGGGGCAGGTTATCGGTTCCGCTGGTCCTACCACCAGCGGTCGTATGGACATTTATACGCCACCCCTATTAGCTGCCGGGCTGAGAGCTATGATAGGCAAGGGCGGCCGCTCTGCCGAGGTAAAAAAGGCTATTAAAAAGTATCAAGCTGTCTATTTAGTCACCATCGGTGGTGCCGGCGCTTTACTCTCCAGAGCCATTAAGAAAGCAGAGGTTATCGCCTACCCTGACCTGGCTACCGAGGCTGTAATGCGCCTTGAGGTAACCGATTTCCCGGCTATCGTGGCTAATGATATTTATGGTGAGGACCTGTTTACTCAGGGCAGGGACAGGTATCAAAGAGAAAAGGTGTAGAGGAGGCGAAAATGGATTGCATCTTCTGTCGCATCGTAGTAGGTAAGATACCCAGCGACATCGTTTATCAGGATGAAGAAGTGGTTGCCTTCCGCGACATTAATCCCCAGGCACCGGTACACCTGCTGGTTGTTCCCAAAAAGCACATAGCTTGTCTATCAGATTTAAAGGAAGAAGAAACACCCTTGATGGGGCATATGGCCAAGGTTGCCAATCAGCTGGCTAAGGCGGAGGGAATCTCTGAGACTGGCTATCGTCTGGTGATAAATTGTGGCCAGCAGGGCGGTCAGCTGGTACCGCACCTTCATATGCATGTCCTGGGTGGCAGGCAGCTGTCGGGGCAAATTGGCTAGTTTTAGCCGGGCTTCTTTGAAGACAGGTGCAATAGAAGTCCGGCGATGCTCTTGGCGTCGCAGATAGAGCCGGAATTGATAAGCTCGGCAATCTGGCTTAAAGGCACCCGTACCAGTTCAATACTCTCGGTATCCGAGGCATAAAGCCGCTCTGGCACAAGGTCGGTAGCCAGGTAAAGGTGAAGGTATTCAGTGCAGAAGCCCGGTGCGGAATAAAATCCGCCCATTCTTTTTATACTCCTGGGCAGGTAGCCGGTTTCCTCGCACATCTCGCGACGTACAGTAGCTATTGGTTCCTCTCCGGGTTCAATACAGCCGGCAGGTATCTCCAGTAGGTTCTTTTCCACCGGCTTACGAAACTGCCTGACTAAAAGTACATTGTCATCGGCATCAATAGCCACGATAGCCACGCAATCGCTGTGTTCAACAACCTCTCGCTTGGTTTGACGACCGCCGGGCAGCCTGACTTCATCAACCCGCAGCGTTACCACCCGCCCACTGTAGATTGTCTCGCTGGATAGTGTCTCCTCCACCAGCTAGGCCTTTCCCTCTAAGCGATAGACGAGGGCAGACTCGTCGCAGTTGGGGAATTTGGGGCAGCGGTAGCACTCGCCCCATACCTTGTGAGGCAACTCTGATTTATCTACCTGAGCAAAACCGCACTTCTTAAAGAATTTCGGGATGTAGGTCAGGCAGAATACTGTGGCGATGCCAAGGTTATCAGCTTCTTTAAGGCAGTATGCCACTAGCTGGCCACCAATCTTTTGTTTCTGGTGGACTTCGGTAACAGCCACTGACTTTATTTCAGCCAGGTCTACCCAGCTGATATGCAGTGCGGTGCAGGCAATTACCTGTTCATCCTGCCTGACGACGAGATAATCCCTGATGTTCTCATAAATCTCACTCAGCGACCGGGGCAGCATCTCGCCCTTATCGGCAAAGTAGTTAATCAACTTATGTATCTGGGTGGCATCGTGGATTCTGGCTTTCTCTATCTTATATGCCATATATTTATCCTTTCAGCTTTTGCTCCAGCGTGCTATAGAAGGAGGTCCTGGGGCTAATTCTCAAGAATCGGGTCTTCACCGGGCTGTGCTTTATGGCTATGGTGGCACCACCTGCCAGAGGCAAGCTTATATGACCATCAATGCTCAGTATCGCCTTATGGATGGTGCCAGTCCTCAGTTTAACCACGGTTTCTGATGGCAGTACCAAAGTGCTGCTCAGGCTGAGGTGCGGCATTATGGGCACCAGCAGAAATTGGTGGGAATTCGGATGGAGTATCGGACCGCCAGCGGCAAGCGAGTAACCGGTACTGCCGGTAGCGGTAGCCACAATAACACCATCAGCCTTATAGGTAGTCAGTGGCTGGCCATCAATACTGGCTTCCACATATATTATCCGGGCTATTTCTCCCCGGGCGATTACTACATCATTAAGGGCAAAGAATCCCTTACTTTCCTGCCCCTTACCGGTGGCAAGCTCAGCCTCTAGCATAGCTCGCTCATCGATCCAGCCTTCTCCAGCCAGCAGGACTGGCAATTTCTCTATAGCCTCATCAGCAGCAAGCTCGGTTAAAAATCCAAGCTTGCCCAGGTTGATGCCGGTAATGGGGATTGAGTGGGGAACCACCGCCTGAGCCGCCCGCAAAATTGTGCCATCGCCACCGATGGTCAGGATTAAGTCGGTACCAGTCACCTGCTCTGTGACCTGCTTCCCTTCCCAGGCGGAGCATAGCCAAGAAAAAACACCCCTGGTGTCTAAAAACTCGGTCAATTTCTGAGCTAAGGAAAGGGCACCTTTATTTAGCGGATGATAGACAATACCAACTCTTTTCATGAACTTTGGCCTGCTTTTTAAAATGAGGGTCAGCTTACTTTCAGAGCAGAATGAAGTGTAGCATCGGCATTATAGGGTGTCAAGGATGGGCGTGCCGTCTCTGTAGCTATCTGCGTCTGGCTAAAAAGATTGTTACCACGCCGATGACCACAATGACAATGGCTCCTACGGGGCCCCAAAAAATCCACCTGACTATGTTAAGCATGCTCAAGAAAGATATAAAAGCAACAACCCCTACCACAATGGCGGCGATACCCAGGGTCTGGGTACGAGAACGGCGGGTTCGTTTTATCCTTTCGTCATCGTCCTCTTCTTCATCCTCGTATTGTACAACCTGCCTTCTTTTTCTTGCTGCTGGTGTTCCAAAGAATTTAACTCCCAGGATGACAATGGCGGCAACAATGAAGATGAGGATAATTTCTCCAATGCCAGGTAGTCTCATAAAATACTCCAAACTTGTCTGGTTAAATGTTAATGCTGGCTTTTAGTCAGCTGGCTTGTATAAGCATAGCATATTTGGCAAAAAAGGTTAAGGACAAGAGCCAGAATACTTATTGGGAGCAGTTATAGGGGCGTTTCTGTTTCTATTGCAGTCTGGCGGCGCCGATAAACAAAGGAGGTGGTCAGCAGTGCCGCTCCGATTATAAGAAGAACAATAGCCAGTATCAGCAGTGGTGTTAACGAACTATTAATTAGCTGCGTCAGCCATGTCTGGAGTGATGCTGGAATATCATCACGTTGTGCTATTTGTGAACCGGCTACACCGCGAGCGACGAAAACGGCTATTAGATTAAAAATGCCATAAGTGAGGAAGGTGCTTCCCAGAGTGCGGCTGGCACCCTTTACCTCACGATAAACAAGGATAATGCCGGCAATCAGCAGCAATATAAAGCCAATAAGCAAGCCGTAAGCGAGGTTAAAGTAGCCGATACCCCTTCTGGCTTCAGCCAGCGCTTTCTCGGCATCTGCCAGCGACTCGGTTATCTGGTCGGGCGTTTCAATTTCATTCAGATCAATTTCAAACTGCGACGGTATATCAGCCTCAAACTGACTATAGTATTCGTCAAACTCCTGCTTCAATTCAGTTTGGGACAAACCTGCCATCAATGGTGGTGGTGATTTCAGAAAAGCCTCTTCAAGCGTCTCCCTGAAAGAATCCTCAGGGAACTCTAATGATATTACCGGGTCAATACCCTGACTTTGCCCCAGGATGTAATCATAGAGAGGTGGAACAATGGCGTCTGCCTGTTCCTTGAGCCAGGGTTCCAAGGCTATGGCGATGTCATCCAGATAGGGCTCAATAGAAAAATCCTGAGGTAGAACCTCTTCTGGTATCATTTCCTCTATCAGTTTTTCGATTAAAGGGATTAGGTCAGCCTCCTCAATGATGGAGACGGCAAAGTTAGGGTCAAGGATAGTTTCCCTCAGTATCAGTTCCAGGTCCAGATTTTGGCTTCGCCCCTTCAAGTAGTCATAAACAATATGGATGGCTTCCCCTGTCCGCTCCTTTAGTTCCGATTCGTTTTTAATGATGATGTCTTCAATAAAGTCAGCCAGCTCAGGGTTTTCTTCGCCAATCTTGTCGAAATCTGCTTCCTCAACCAGTGAGGATACGGGCAGGTCATCAAGTCGCGAGGTGACGAAATTGGCATTAAGCAATGTCATATTTACGGTAAATAAAAGACCGAAAATAACCAGGAATAGAGAAAGGAACATGCCCAGTAAGGCGATGGCAATAACCTTAAGTTTGCTCATATTAAGTGTGCTTCCTTGAGAGCTTAGTTTACAGCTTGCCAAATAATACGACGAATCTCTATTTGGTGTCAACAGTTTGGCATAAAACAACGATTTCTCTTGACAATCACGGCTAAAAATGATAAGTTGAATAGGCTTTAGCAGTCTTATGGTTAGATTGCTAACAGGAGGTTGAGATGTTGCATGATAGGACGGCAACAGTACTCAGGTCTATAACCAGACAGTATATCTCGCGGGCGGTACCGGTGTCATCGGCCAGTGTGGTTGATGATTGTGGCCTGGAGGTAAGCTCGGCGACTATTCGCAATGAGATGGTGTGCCTGGAGGATGATGGTTACATAATTCGTCCTCATCACGCCGCCGGGAGCATACCCTCGGACAAGGGATACCGGCATTATGTGGGCACATTAGGAGATGTTGAGCTTCCTCCGGCGGAAAAGCGTATGATAAGCCACCTTTTTTATCAGGTAGAAGAGAACCTGGGGGAGTGGCTTGGTCTGGTGGTAACACTTCTGGCGCAGAGGGTTCAAAATGTAGCTATAATAACAATGCCCAAACCGCCAGCCTGTCAGCTAAAACACCTGGAGCTGGTTTCGCTGCAGAACAATCTGGCACTGGCAGTCCTTGTTCTTCGTGGGGCTGCTTTAAGGCAACAGCTAATAAGCTTTGACCAACCTATGTCTCAGGATAAACTAACAGCCATTGCCGGCAGATTGGGTGATGCCTATTCTGGCTTGTCTGGCTCACAGATTCTGGCTAAAGAGATTGAACTTTCTCCTACGGAGCAACGAATAACCGATTACCTGTTGAAAATGATGCAGGCTGAAGATGGGAGAGGGCATGAAGAACTCTACCTGGACGGTCTGCATTTCTTGATGAATCAGCCGGAGTTTAATATCGCCCGGCGGGTGGTGGGTCTGGTCGGTTTGGTTGAGCAAAGGAAGCTGGTGGAGGTTATGGTGCCTAATGAGCTGGATAGCTGTGAGGTTCAGGTAATTATAGGCAAGGAAAATAAAGAAGAGGTTATTCAGGATTATAGCGTGGTCATTAGCCGCTATGGCCTGCCTGATGAGGCGGTTGGCACAATAGGTGTGGTTGGTCCTACACGAATGCCCTATGCCCGTGCTATTTCTGCTATTAGTTATATGGCCTCGATGATGAGCAAACTGGTGGCTGAACTGTATGGCAGGGAACCACCTGTTGCCGGGAAGCAGGCTAGTGGTAATTAACAAGCCCGAGGAGTAATTAATAATGCTGGAAGAGAACCAACCCGGTGAAGTAGAGCAACCAGAAGAAGATATGGCTGGGTCAGAGGATATAGAGGAGCTCAAAAAAGCCCTGGCTGAAGAAAATGTTAAAGCAGAAAACTATCTGGAGAACTGGAAGAGGACTCAGGCCGACTTTATCAATTTCAAGCGGAGAAGTGATAAAGAAAAGGAAGAGACTAGCAAGTTTGCCAATTCGGTGCTTATCCTTAACCTCCTACCTGCCCTTGATGACCTGGAGCGGGCCCTGAGTTCTATCCCGCCACGACTGGCTAAGCTCCCCTGGGTAGATGGCATCAGATTTATTGAAAGAAAGTTTCATGCTAGTCTAGAGGCACAGGGGGTCACCAGAATAGAGGCGAAGGGGAAGCCTTTTGACCCCAACCTGCATGAAGCAGCGATGCATAGTGAAGGTGAGGAGGGAATAGTAGTCAGGGAATTGCAAAGGGGCTACAAGTTGTGTGACAGGGTTATTAGACCGGCGACGGTAGCCGTTGGCAGTGGCGATAAGGCAGAGGAGGCAAAAAAACAGACGTAGAACTCAAGCGATCAGACCTTCGAGGTTTGATAATTTAATTAGGGAGGAGAAAAAATATGGCAAAAGTAATTGGAATTGATCTGGGTACCACCTTTTCGGTGGTAGCAGTGATGGAAGTCGGGGAGCCGGTAGTTATTCCCAATGCCGAGGGCAATCGCATTACACCGTCGGTAGTGGCCGTCAGCAAAAACGGTGAACGCCTGGTTGGGCAGATAGCCAAACGACAGGCGATTACCAACCCGGATAATACTATCTTTAGCATCAAGCGCTTGATAGGACGCAAGTTTGATGAGCCTGTAGTAGAAGGTGACCGGAAGCTGCTGCCCTTTAAGATAGCAAAGGCAGCCAATGGTGATGCAAGGGTGGTAATGGGCAGCAAGGAGTACAGCCCGGCCGAAATCTCAGCCATGATTTTGCAGAAACTCAAGACGGATGCCGAGGCATACCTTGGTGAGAAGGTTACTGAAGCCGTGATAACAGTACCGGCCTATTTTAACGATAGCCAGCGGCAGGCAACCAAGGATGCCGGTAAGATAGCCGGGCTTGAGGTTCTCAGGATAATCAATGAGCCGACGGCTGCCTCACTGGCTTATGGATTAGACAAGAAAAAAGACGAGACCATCGCCGTATATGACCTCGGTGGTGGTACCTTTGACATATCTATACTAGAACTAGGTGAAGGAACATTCCAGGTTAAGTCGACCAATGGTGATACCCATCTGGGTGGTGATGATTTTGACCAGAAGGTTATGGACTGGCTGGTTGATGAGTTCAAGAAGGACCAGGGAATAGATCTGCGGCAGGATAAGATGGCCCTTCAGAGACTCAAGGAAGCTGCCGAAAAGGCAAAGAGTGAGCTGTCTACCGTCCAGCAAACAGAGGTGAACCTGCCCTTTATTACCGCTGATGCCAGTGGCCCCAAGCACCTTAACATTACACTCACCCGGGCTAAGCTGGAGCAGCTGGTGATGGACTTGGTGGAAAAAACAATGGGTCCCTGTAAACAGGCACTGGCTGATGCCGGCAAGACCACGGCTCAGATTGATGAGGTGGTTCTGGTTGGCGGGCAGACAAGGATGCCACTGGTACAGGAAAAAGTGAAGAATTTCTTTGGCAAAGAGGCTCATAAAGGGGTTAACCCCGATGAGGTAGTAGCTATAGGCGCCGCTATTCAGGCTGGAGTGCTCAAGGGAGAGGTCAAGGATGTTCTGCTGCTTGATGTTACCCCGCTTACCCTTGGTATTGAGACAATGGGTGCGGTGGCTACACCCCTTATAAACCGAAATACCACCATCCCCACCTCCAAGACCCAGATTTTCAGTACCGCGTCTGATAATCAGCCCAGTGTTGAGATTCATGTCCTGCAGGGAGAGAGGCCGATGGCGGCGGATAACAGGACACTGGGGCGGTTTATGCTTGACGGTATACTGCCGACACCAAGGGGCATCCCCCAGATTGAGGTCAGCTTTGATATTGATGCCAACGGCATCCTCAGTGTTAAGGCTCTTGATAAAGGCACCGGTAAGGAGCAGAAGATAACTATCACCGCCTCCAGCGGGCTGAGTAAGGAGGAAGTGGCGAAGATGCAGCGGGATGCCGAGTCACATGCCGCCGAAGATGCCAAGCGGCGCGAAGAGATTGAGACCAAGAATGCGGCCGATACAATGGCTTATACCGCTGAGAAAACGCTCAGGGAGCAGAAAGATAAGATACCAGAAGATTTAAATAAAGAACTTGAAGAGAAGGTAAAGGAAGTACGTTCGGCATTACAGGGAAGCGATATTGAAGCTATAAAGAAGGCAATGCAGGAGCTATCAGAAGCAATGCAAAAAGTGGGCACCGCCGTCTACGGGCAACAGCCGCCTCCAGGTGGCGAAGCACCGCCTCCGGGTGGTGAAGCACCACCGGAAGGCGAAACCCCACCGGGTAAAGAAGATGAAGGCATCGTCGAAGGCGAGTTCAGAGAGGTCTAGTAGTATAAGTAATAATAAAGATTATATAAAGAAGGAGGTGAAATTCATGGCTGAAGAATTCTCGACAAAGAAGATTGAGGTAGCTGGTCAGATAGTCTGTGAGCTCATACGAAAGGATATATTACCAGCACAGTTGAGACAAGGTCAAATGCAAGCTGGTGAATTAGCTGGTGTGTTAGGAGCAATATATCAGACAATATGGAAAGCTATTGATAGTGCACCAAAGAGTTAGATAAGCAAACCAAAAACTTCTATAGTATAAAACTTGTATATCAAAGCTAAAAAGGGAGTTGAAGAGGGGCGAAGCCCCTCTTATATACCCTCCCCCTCTCCTTTGAAGGAGAGGGGGACACAGGGGGTGAGGTAGATAGTAAATATAATCTTTTTATTATCTATCCCAAACCCCACCCCTTTACTATCTTGAATATATACTTCCCAACCCACCCGCCCTCGGGAAGGGGGACATAGGGGGTAAGGTAAAGAAATAATATGGCAATAAAGAGAGACTACTATGAAGTCCTCGGTGTGGGAAGAGACGCAAGCGCCGAAGAAGTAAAGAAGGCTTTTCGCAAGCTGGCTTTCCAGTGTCACCCGGACCACAATCATGATGATGGGGCCGAGGCAAGGTTTAAGGAAATAAATGAAGCCTACGAGGTACTTGCCGACCCTGAAAAACGCTCTGCCTACGACCGTTTTGGGCATGCTGGCATTGATGGTTTATTCGAGCACGGCTTTGAAGATTTTGGCTTTGGCGGGATGGGCAGTATCTTTGAAGACTTTTATGACTTCTTCAGTGGTGTAGCTGGTAATACTCGACAAAGGCAAAGGCGAGGCGCCGACCTGCATCACGGGATAACCATTACCTTTGAAGAGGCAGCCCTCGGCTGCCAAAAAGAAATAAATATATCTCGTACTGAGAAGTGCTCTTTATGCCAGGGCACCGGCTCTAAGCCAGGCAGCCAGCCAAGTCGGTGCCCTACCTGTAATGGTAGTGGGCGGGTCAGCCGGGTTCAGCAGAGCATCTTCGGTCGCTTTACTAATGTTGCTGCCTGCTCCCATTGCCTTGGCGAAGGCAGGGTTATTAACGAGCCCTGTACTCAGTGCCGGGGCACCGGCCGAGAGAAGCATAAGCATAATATGACATTGAAAATACCAGCCGGGGTTGATGATGGCAACGAATTACGGCTAAGTGGTGAGGGTGATATTGGCGAAAGAGGTGGACCATCGGGCAACCTCTATGTAACTATTAAAGTTTTAAGGCACCAATTTTTCAAAAGAGATGGCACAAACATTCTCTATGAGATGCCAATTAATTTTGCCCAGGCGGTTCTTGGCACTGAGGTGGAGGTACCTACTCTTTATGGCGAAGAAAAGCTAAAGGTTCCAGCCGGCAGCCAGGCGGGCAGACTTTTTCGACTTAAAGGTAAGGGTATTCCCTATCTCCGTAGAAACGGGCATGGAGACCAGCTGGTTAAATTGCTTCTGGTAACCCCAGAAAAGTTGACCAAAGAGCAGCTTCGGCTGTTTCAGGAGCTGGATAAAAGCTTTGCTTCGGATAAAAAGAAGAAAAAATGGTTTTGATTGTGTGATTGGTTTTTCAGGCCTTGGCACGCCTTCGGCGTCTGAGGAAGGGGAAAAGCTTCCACTTACGACCGGCTAGTTCATGCCTGCCCTTGGCTCCCAATAGCTCCGTTATTATCTGGCGAGCATCAGCGCCGTCATATAGCACTTGATAAATCTTTTCGGTTATCGGCATCTCCAGTTGCAGCTGCTGGGCTATATCCCAGACGGCGGCTGCGGTATTGACACCTTCAGCTACGCCAACCATTGAGGCTGTAATCTCCTCGAGCACTCGCCCTTTGGTTAACTCCACACCGACATAGTGATTGCGGCTTAAAGGACTGGCACAGGTAGCTATTAAGTCACCAAGACCGGATAATCCGGAGAGGGTGAGAGGGCTGGCTCCCAGGGCGACTCCAAGCGCAGCCATCTCTGTCAGGCCCCGGGTGATAAGGGCCGCCTTAGCGTTATCGCCATAGCCCAGCCCATCAACCATACCGGCGCCTAAGGCGATTACATTCTTTAGCGCTCCACCCAGCTCCACCCCGATGACATCATTATTGGTGTAGATTGAAAAATTGGGTGAAGATAACAACTTCTGTGCTTTTTTGGCTATTGCTTCATCCTCAGTAGCTACCACTGCAGACGCCGGCAGCCCTTTAAGGATCTCTCTATACAGATTGGGGCCAGATAGTACACAAATATTGTGATGAAAACCAGGGTCTATCTCCTCGGCAATTACCTGTGACATGCGCTTATTGGTGACAATCTCCAGGCCCTTAGAGGCGCTTATTATCAGCATTGATTCTCTGAGGTAGTCTTTGACCAGCCTTATATTTTGCCGCATAGTCTGTGACGGCACGGCTAAAATAACGGCAGTGGCGCGGGATAAAGCCCTTCTTAGCGAGCTGGTAACTGTTAGTTGTGGTGGCAGGGTAATACCGGGTAGCTGGCGCGGGTCAGACCCCCTTTTTCTTAATCTGCTGGCCTCTTCCTCGGTCCGTGCCCATAGCCCGACCTCTAGTCCCTTATTTGCTAAAATCACCCCTAGGGTTGTTCCCCAGGTAGTGGTGCCGATTATAGCGATCTTGGGCATATCTTACCCTATCTGTTTTATTTGGGGTGCCAGAAGTCTTTAGTATTGGCTTAGATAAACCTGGTTGATTCAAGATGCTAAGCCTTCTGGTTCAGCCTGCGTTCCTTGCCCGATAGTAATCTTTTAATATTTCCCCGGTGTACGAATATAATGAGCAGGGTGCCTACCAGAACATAACCCAGGTATTCGATGGGAAAGCCATAAACGATGGTTAGCGGTACTAATATGGCGTAGGCGCCTACCACCCCGATAATTGAGCCTAAAGAGGCAAAGCCGCTTAGGCCGGCGCCTATAATCAGGGCTTCACCACCAAACAGTCCTGCCGCCGGGCATAGGGCTATCAAGCCACCGATGAAGGTAGCCACCCCCCTGCCCCCCTTGAACTTAAGGAACACCGGCCAGATATGTCCCACAACAGCCGCCAGTGCCGCAATAACCTGGGCAAAAAACAGGCCCAAGTAGCCGGCATTACCAATAGCCAGGGCGTCGGTGCTAACTATTAAGCCAGCGAATACTACTGCTAGCGCCCCTTTTGATATATCCAGGGCAGTTACCATCAGGAACGCTTTTCGGCCAAGTGTCCTTAGGACGTTAGTGCCTCCGGTTTTGCCGCTGCCATACTGCCTGATGTCTATTTTGGCTTTTCGCCTGGCTACTATTAGGCCAAAGGGAATAGAGCCTAAGAGGTAGCCGATAACGGCTACCAAGATAAACTTGCCGATTAGCATTGTTCACCCCTGTTTTTAAAGACTAGACGAAGCGGTGTACCGACAAAACCGAAAGACTGGCGTAGCTTGTTCTCAAGGTAGCGCCGGTAAGAAAAGTGCATCAGCCGGGCGTCATTAACAAAGAAGACGAAGGTTGGTGGGTTTACCTCGGCCTGTGTGGCATATAAGAATTTCAACCGTTTTTTACCGCTTCGTGGTGGACTGTGAGCGGCTATCGCTTGCTGAATAACGCTATTGACTTCGGCAGTGGTTATCCGCTTGAGCCTTTCCTGATATACCTTAAATGCCTGAGGTATAACCTTATCTGTTCCCTGGCGAAGTTTGGCTGAGATATACAGAAGCGGCGCATAAGCCATAAACCTGAGCTTGTACTTGATATATTTACTGCATTCAGTTTTATTTAAACCCACGGCTAAGTCCCATTTATTAACAAGCAGTATGATTCCCTTAGATGACTGCTGGATATAGCCAGCAATATGCATATCCTGAGCCGCCACCAGCTCAGTGGCATCAAGCACTAATAGAGCAATATCAGACCGGTCAATGGCTCTAAGGGCTCGGATAACGCTATAGCTCTCTATTCCGGCATCAACCCGTCCCCGCCGTCTTATGCCAGCCGTATCAATAAGTAACACACTTTGTCCCTCAAAGTCAAGTAGCGTATCTATGGCATCACGGGTGGTTCCCGGGATATCATCAACAATAACCCGCTCTTTGCCCAAGAGGGTATTTAGCAGCATTGACTTACCAACATTAGGGCGGCCAACAATAGCCAGCTTTATAACATCTGGTCCGGCTATGGCCGGCGGCATAGTTGGCAACAGTGAGATAATCTTATCTAATAGCTCAAAAATACCCCGCCCATGGTAGGCACTAATTGGCAGTGGTTCTCCAAGCCCCAGGGTAAAAAATTCTGCTGCCTCGGTCTCCAGGCGGTCGTTATCCGCCTTATTGGCTACCAGTAATATAGGTTTTTGCGAAACGCGAAGCAAATCAGCGATTTCCAGGTCGGAGCCGGTGACTCCATCTTTAACATCGGTCAAGAAGACGATAATATCTGCCTCATCAATAGCGGCTCTTACCTGCTCATTGACCGCCTGAGTAATGTCGGTGTCTGGTTTGAACTCAAGACCCCCGGTATCCACTATGGTGAATTCAGCCCCCGGTTGGGAAACATTGGCAAATATACGGTCTCGGGTTGTTCCCGGTATGTCTTCTACAATGGCTATCTGCTTACCGGCTAGCCGATTTAACAGGGTTGATTTACCCACGTTTCTTCTACCGACAATAGCTACAATTGGCTTGACCAAACCTGCCTCCGCCATAGGCTGCTCACAGTCACAACTAGTTCCAGGGAACACCGCCAAAATCCTTCTCTCCAATCATTATTTGATTTATCAGGTTTAAGGGTAATCTAAGATGAGCCAACCCTTTCTCTCTATTTCCCCTTCTTTGGTTGAGTTTGACTTATGGGGATTCCCGCTAGCTCATAGGCGGGCTTTACGCTGGGCGGCTCTATCTCGGTTCTGGCGAACTTCTTTATTTCGCTGATTGAGTCCTGAAACTGCTCGACGAAGGCATTATATTCTAATGTAAACTTTCGGTACTGGTCTATGGTTTCCTGTGGTATTGCAATCTTCTCTGCAATTTCATAGAACTGCTCTATATACTCATGGTAGAGATTGGTAATTAACCATAGCTCGTTCAAGTAGCTACGAAGGTAAATACCAAACCTGCCGGTCCTGGTATCGGTTTCTACCCGGCTGATAAAGCTGCTACACCAGGTATTAAAGATGCGCTGGGACATGTCACAGGCTCTTGCCCAATCCCACAGTTTGGGGTCATCGGTCTTGAAAAGGCTATTTATAATAGCGAAGATAGATAGGGATGAGTCACCCATAAAGCGGCGGACAAAATATCCGCCCAGCTCCTTGAGCCTCTGCGATGAACGTTCTAACTCCTTCTCTCTGGCTCCAACTACTGTTGTCACTATGCCAAAAATAAGGATGAGACCCAGGATTGTGGCCAGGAGTTCAATTGGCCATTCATATACATGACCAATTATTGCCAATGCTGTTATTAGAATTGGCGCCCAGCCTCGGTAGATTATGGTTATTAATACATTCATAATCGTCCCCCTTAATGATAGCTGGCCATTGGTATCTCAAGGCCGCCGAGCATTTCTGCCAGCAGCACTTTCTCAAGGTGCATTCTGTTTTCAGCCTGGTCAAAGACCACTGACGACGAACTATCTAAAATATTATCTGCCACCTCCTCACCGCGATGTGCCGGTAAGGGGTGCATTATTATAACATCATCCTTGGCTGAGGAAAGTAGCTTGCTGTTCACCTGGTAGCCGGCAAAGTCTTGGCGTCTTTTCTTAGCTTCTTTCTCCTGTCCCATGCTTGTCCAGACATCTGTATAGACTATATCGGCGCCACTTACTGCCAGGTGTGGTTCTTCGGTGCACAATATTTCGGCACCGCTGTCCCTGGCATAGTCCTGGGCCAGGAGCAGTATCTTGTCCTGAATCTGATAGCCTTTGGGGGAGGCAAATCTGAAATTTAACCCTATAAGAGAGGCAGCAATTATGAGGCTATGTGCCACATTGTTGCCATCGCCGATAAAGGCCAGGGTCAAGTCCTTTAGTTCCCCCTTCTTTTCATAAATGGTGAAAAGGTCAGCTAGGGCCTGGCACGGGTGCTCCAGGTCAGAAAGGGCATTTATCACCGGTACACTGGCATAGCTTGCCAGCACCTCCAGGTTCTGGTGGGAAAAGGTGCGGGTAGCAATAACGTCTACATAGCGGCTCAGCACCCGAGCCACATCTGGCACTGACTCACGCTGCCCCAGGCCAATTTCAGCCGGGGATAGATAGATGACCTCCCCCCCTAGCTGTCTCATGGCCACCTCAAAGCTGACCCGTGTCCTGAGTGACGGCTTTTCAAATAAAAGAGCCAGCGATTTCCCACTAAGCGTTGACAGCCAGCCACTGGCTTTCATATCCAGTGTGTCTGATATTAAAAGGCGGATATCTTCGCTATCTAGGTCGGATACAGAAAGCAGGTCTTTCCTCTTCAACTAGTCACCTGATTGTAGATATTATGTCCCATAGTATATCACGAAATAATGACAAGTGATAGTAGTTTAACGATTAAGATTAGGCAGAGTACAGGATTAGTGTCCTCTGAGCAATTGACAATACAAAATCACTTACTTAATATAGTAATGAAAAGTAGGGTATAGCAAAGTGACAATCAAGGAAAGGTTTACCGTATCGGGTAGTGAGCTGGTGGGTAAGGTCAAGCAGCTCATCCATGAAGGCAATATAAAAAAGGTACGGCTGGTTCATAAAGAAAAAACCCTGATGGAGATTCCATTGTCGGTTGGGGCACCGGTGGCGGCGGTTGGCATTATCGCCGCTCCAGTGCTGGCAGCAGTAGGTGCCGTTGCGGCACTGGTAACGGAGTGCACCATTGAGGTTGAGAGGGTAGAGAAACCAAAGGAGAAATAGCCCGGCAGTGAGGGGTAGCCATATACTGATTATCAGTCTCCACGATTGTAAATCTGATATGAGTATGTTTTAATTAGTGCACTACAATGAGTATTGAAACCGCCCTTATTCTAACAGAGTCAGTCCTTCTTTTGGCTACCATTGTACTCCTGATATACAGCATCAGGGAAGGCAGGCAGAGAAGCAGCCTCATAATGGAGGTTGGCAAGGCAACTAAAACACTTACCCGGATGGAGTATTTTCTTGCTGTTACTGACTCAATGGCGGAGGCGAAAGAAGGGATTATTGGCTGTGTTACTGGTAGACGCCCAACCGGGGATGATGAAAAGAGGGTAAGGGCCATAATTGGCACTGTTGATAAGGCAACAAGCAGGGGGGTACGGGTAAGATATATACTGCCCAAGTTTCATGACCGCTTGTATATGGGGTATCTATATGTCAGTGCTGGCGCTGAGGTCAGATACGCCAGTTGTTCTATGGTCTCCAGCCTGCGATATATAGTGGTGGATGATAGGCTGGTAGTCATCGGCATTCCGGAAAGCGTTGGGAGAAAGAAAGCAACAAGGAAGGGCCATAGGTTGCCTTCTAAGGCGCTGGCCTCTATATTGAAGAATCATTTTTGCCCCTGTTGGCAGAAGGACATAACCTTTGAGGAATATGTTAGAGAGGTGCTCAAGCAGACAGGGGTTTCTGTAAAACAGCTTGCGCTTGAGTTTAGTATGGAAGACAAAGAGCTTGAGAGGATTCTAGCTAAACCTTCACCCTAAAGGCATAAGAGCAAGGGTGCTACCAGATGAAGTTTTGCCTGCCTTCTGTCATATTTACTTGTCTGCTATAATTAAACTATGAAAAAGCCTCTGCTTCTGCTCATTGATGGCAATGCCCTCCTTCACCGGGCTTACCATGTCCTGCCGCCACTAACGGTAGGCAAGACCGGAGAGTTGGTGGGTGCCGTCTACGGCTTTGCCAGCATGCTGCTCAAGGCGATAGGTGAGCTGAAACCGACACACTATGCCATCGCCTTTGATAAGAAGGGTCCCACCTTTCGCCATCGGTTATATGATCGCTATAAGGCGCACCGCCCGGAGATGCCGCAGGAACTGGTTAGCCAGCTGGGAAGAGTAAGGCAGCTTGTGGAAGCCTTTGACCTGCCCATCTTTGAGATGGATGACTATGAAGCCGATGATGTACTGGGCAGCCTTAGCCATCAGGCAAGCGAGCAGGGCATTGACACCGTTATTGTCACCGGGGATGCCGATGTTATGCAGCTGGTATCGCCCCGGGTGAAAGTGTTCTATCCCAAGCCCGGGGGCTCCTTTTCCGATGCCATACTCTATGATAATGAGGCCGTCAGCCAAAAATATGGTGTTGCCCCGGAGAATATAGCTGACCTGAAGGCATTGGTGGGTGACCCGTCGGATAACATTCCTGGTGTCCCTGGCATTGGCGGCAAGACGGCGGTAAAACTCATTCAGCAGTTTGGCGGGATAGACCAGATTTATGCCCATATAGATGAGATTACACCGGAAAAACTAAAAAATCGCCTTAGGGATAACGAAGATATCGCCCGTATGAGCAAGGAACTGGCGACCATCGTTATCGAATTACCGGTTAAGCTTGGCATGGAAGAGTCAAAGCTCAGCCATTTCAATCGGCAGAAGGTAACCGAGTTTTTCCGAGAGCTTGAATTTGCCAGATTGCTTCCCAGGCTATCCGAGATAGAAGGGATAGCGCCGGATACCAGTATACCGGCTAAAAGCGAGCCGCAGCCTGAGTGTGAGTATAATGTTATCTGTACCGCCTCAGCCCTTGATGAGCTGGCCAACCGCCTTAAAAAAGACGGCTCTTTTGCCTTTGATACCGAGACAACCAGTCTCAACCCGATGCTGGCTCACCTGGTGGGCATATCTTTATCACCGGCGCCCGGTGAAGCTTACTACATTCCGGTGGGTCATGCCGGCTGGGAGCAGGTGGAACAGCTGCCGCTTGAGCAGGTTACTGGTAGGCTCAAGGATATTATGGAAGATAAAAAGCTGGCCAAGGTGGCTCACAATGGTAAGTATGATATGACGGTACTGGCTGAGCATGGCGTAAAAGTAACCAACCTGACATTTGATACCATGGTTGCCGCCCATCTTCTGGGCGAGAAATCACTGGGCCTGAAAGCCCTTGCCTTCAGCAAACTGGGCATTGAAATGACGCCTATTACCGAGCTTATCGGCATCGGGAAAAAGCAGATTTGCATGTCTCAGGTTGAGGTTTCTCTTACTAAAGATTATGCCTGTGCCGATGCCGATATTACCGGACGGCTGGCTGAGATATTTGGCGCTGAACTACGTGAGCAGGGGTTGTGGCAACTGTTTTCAGATGTTGAGATGCCGCTGGTGCCGGTGCTGTTAGGTATGGAGAGGAATGGGGTGACCCTGGATACCGACCTGTTGAGGCAGATGTCGCATCGTCTCGGTAAGAGACTGCTCGAGCTGGAGACGGAGATTTATAATAGTATTGGCCATCGTTTTAATATAAATTCACCCCAGCAGTTGGGGTCTATCCTGTTTGATGAACTGAAGCTGCCCCCGGCCCGTAAGACAAAGAGCGGCTATTCTACTGGAGCTTTGGTGCTGGAGGGACTACGAGGCGCCCACCCGGTAATTGAGCTGATTCTGGAGTATCGCCAGCTAAGCAAGCTTAAGTCAACCTATATTGATGCCCTGCCTGGCTTGATTAATTCCAAGACGGGGCGACTGCATACCAGCTTTAATCAGACGCGGACGGCTACCGGTAGACTTTCCTCAAGCGAACCAAATCTGCAGAATATCCCGGTTCGCAGTGAGCAGGGCAGGGAGATAAGGCAAGCGTTTATTGCTCCATCAGGCTGTCGCCTGCTGTCTGGGGACTATTCACAGATTGACCTTCGTGTTCTGGCGCACCTGTCCCAGGACCCGGCTCTCCTGGAGACCTTTCACCGGGAAGGGGACATCCATGCTGTTACCGCTGCCCGGCTGTTTGGAGTAGATGCCGCCGAGGTTACACCAGATATGCGGCGCCTGGCTAAAACGGTCAATTTTGGTGTTATTTACGGTATGAGCGGCTATGGGCTGGAGCAGGCTACCGAACTATCACGGGAAGAGGCCGAGCAGTTTATTGCCTCTTATTTTGAAAAACACCCGCAGGTGAGGATATACCTTGAGTCTACCAAGAAAAAGGCAAGGGAACTGGGCTATGTTGAAACGGTACTGGGCAGGAGGCGCGCCATCCCGGAGGTTCATTCGCCAAACCGTATCTTGCGGGAAGCCGCTGAACGCATGGCAATAAACATGCCGGTACAGGGCACATCGGCTGATATTATCAAGGTAGCTATGATTAAACTGGACGATGAGATGTTAAGGCGGAAGCTTAAAAGCAAGCTTCTGCTTCAGGTGCACGATGAGCTTATCTTTGAGGTGCCGGAGGAAGAGCTGATCGAAATGAGTCAACTGGTGCCCCGGATAATGTCCACGGCACTGGAGTTAACCGTGCCCCTGAAGGTTGATATAAAAGCTGGTAAGAACTGGGGGCAGATGGAATAAACATCTAGATGAGAAGGCTCTATTTTGTTATATATGCCATATGCCTTATTCTGTTCGGGCTGCTTGGCTATCTGGCTCACCAGTCCTATAATTTCCCCGGCGATAGCGCCATTAACCTGTGGTTTGAAGGCATTAGCCCGCCCTTTGTTGATACCCTGATGCAGGCTGTTTCCAGCTTCAGTGAAATAATCCCGGCAATAACTACAGTTGCCCTGGTTGCCATTGTGTTGTGGTTTTTCAGAAAGAGGCTGGAAACGGTTTTTATCGTTGTACTGCCCAGCCTGGCAGTACTGCTCACCTTTTTGCTAAAGGTACTCATTGACCGGCCTCGCCCCGGTGGCGAACTCCTTGATAATGGTGGGCTCAGTTTCCCCAGTGGGCATGTCACTTATGCTATCGCATTTTTTGGTCTTTTATTCTATCTAATACCAAGGCTAATTGAGCAGCCAGTGGCAGTGACAGTTCTGCGTTCTTTTCTGGTAATACTTATCCTGCTTACCGCAGCTTCTCGTATTTATCTTGGGGCACACTGGGCGAGTGATGTCCTGGGCAGCCTTCTTCTTGGTGGTTTGTTAATCGTTCCGACAATCATCTTATATAAACGTTATACTGGAGGGAGAGGCGAAAATGCCAGAGCTTCCTGAGGTGGAAACGGTAAAGAATGAGCTGTTACCCTATGTTATCGGTCGTAGTATCAGCGGCGTTACCCTGTTCTGGGAGGGGATGCTGCGTAAGGCGACGACCGCCGAGTTCTACTCCCGTATTCTCGGGCGGCAGATAACCGGGGTAACGAGACGCGGCAAGTATCTAATCTTTAGCCTGAGCGGTGGTGATTCTTTGATAGTTCATCTTAAGATGAGTGGTTCTCTGCTTATCGGTAAAGATTTACCACCCAGATACACTAGGGCTGTAATCCATCTGGATAATGGCACCAACATTTTCTTCCGTGACCCCCGCAAGTTTGGCACCATGCAGTTGGTAAAGGATAAGGGCAGCATTTTGGGCAAACTTGGCCCCGAGCCGCTGGAGCCTGATTTCACGCCCCGGTTGTTAGCCGGGCGTCTCTCAAAACGCAAGGCACCGATAAAGTCGGTGCTTATTGACCAGGGTTTTATCGCTGGCGTGGGCAATATGTATGCCGATGAAGCACTATTTGCCGCTGGAATTTTCCCGCTTAGACCGGCTAACAGCCTGTCACCGGAAGAAATACGGCGCCTGTATCAGACAATTCAGGGTGTGTTAAAAGCTGCTATCGGCAATAAGGGTGCCAGTGTGAATACCTATTTTCGCCCCGGTGGTGAAACTGGTACCGCCCACTTTCAGTTCCGGGTTGCCCACCGTGGTGGCAAACCCTGCCCCGTCTGTGGTACAGCCATTGAACGTATCCCTATCCGCCACCGCGGCAGCTACTTCTGCCCAAGGTGCCAGCCAAAAGTCTAATCCCAAAGACGAAAAGGTGGATACTCGTCTGTCATTAGCGCCACGTAGGCATACACGCGGTATGACCAGCGGTTCATGCCTATCACCAAGCTGAAAAGCTCCTTGGGATATTTACCGGTAAATAGTAATATTACGGCGGCAATGATGGTGAGAATAGACACCAGACCGCCACCACCACGCCCCCCATATCCTCCCTGGAGGAGACCAACAATAATCAAGTGTGGAATTGCTAGCAGCCACCACTTTACCAGCACCAGCCCCTGAGACAGCTTTTCGGGATATTCAACCTGTAAGTCAGCCGGGGTAGTTATCAACAGATTCCAGGGTAAACGGCGGATACTTGTCAGTACCCAGAGCTTGGTAGCTATAGAAGCCCACCCGCCATGACCAGCGCAGCACCCCGACATTGAAGTCAAATAGTCCCCTTGGGTACCTACCCGTGAACAGGATGGCAAAGAAGGCTATAACCCACACCACACAAAAGGCTATCCACAGGAATATCAGAATAAAGTAGTGTGGTATTGCCAGCAGCCACTTTAGGAGCCACAAAGCATTACCCGGCGGCTCGGTAAGTTCACCCCTTACAGAGACGGGATAGGTTTCTTGTTCTTGCGACATTGTTTACCTCCTTTTGGCGCATTTTAATATTCGCTATATTACCACCACCAGTGGAGGTTATCAATAACCTCATTCCCTATAGCTAGCTTTATTCCAGAACAGGTGCTATAATTAGCTTTCAGCCAAGACTTAATGGAGATAAAAGTGCCTAAAAATAGTGAGAAAAAGAAGGTTGACCTTAAAGAATTCATTGAGAATGTGAATAAGAAGGATGAAAAGCGTAACGGTCTAAAAATCCGTTTTGCCTTTGTCAACAGGAAGAGGTAGGCTTTAACTGGCCTGTTCTAGCCGACTTCAAACGGGTGCCGTCTGCGTTCAAAATCAGGCAGATAGTGTTTGTGAGACGCCATATCCTGCGCCCACCCCTCTCCCAAACCCACCTCTTCCATCACCTTGAGGGCTTCTTTGTATTCAGAGGGTGATATATGCCTTGACAGCAGGGGGAACTGGTGAGCCCGGTGTATCGGGTGGTATTGAGCCATCAGGCTAACTGTGACCTTGATGGAAACCTCTTTTGACAGCCAGGTGAGCGATTCCCGGCTACCAGCCAAGTTGTTGGGCAGGATAAGATGGCGCACGATTAGCCCCCCTTTTGCTACCCCAGACCTATCAACTACAAGCCCTCCAACCTGACGGTACATCTCCTTGATGGCGTTTCGGGCATGCTTTACATAATCTGGTGCTTCTGAGAGTTTATTAGCCCAGGTATCAGAGGCGTATTTCAGGTCTGGCAGATAGATATCTATAATACCGTCAAGCTCTTTCAGGGTTCTTAGGGAATCATAGCTGTTGGTATTATAGACCAACGGTATCTTAAGCCCCATAGGCACTGCCTCCAGCAATGCCCTCACAATCTGGGGCACAAAGTGCGATGGTGAAACGAAGTTAATGTTATGGCAGTTCAGCGCATCCTGGAGGTAGAGCATGTGTTTAGCAAGGGTATGGCAATCTGCCTCATTGGCTTTCTGCCTTCGCCAGTCCTGGCTTATCTGGTGGTTCTGGCAGTAAGCGCACCTCAGGTTGCAGTTGCCAAAGAATATTGTCCCCGACCCCCGGCTGCCGGAAAGGACCGGCTCCTCTCCGTGGTGGTCGCAGAATGAAGCGACTATTGGCTGATAGCCGGAATGGCAGAAGCCCAGCTCGCCTTTAAGACGGTTAACACCGCATTCCCTGGGGCAGATGTCACATGATGCTAGGCGTGCCCACAGCCTCCCCGCCCGCTTTTCCAGCTCGCCGGAGTGGTATAAGGAGATGTATTTTGGTTTCATCTTCCTTACTATAAATTCTCGCCTAATCTGCAACCTATACTGATCCACATATCCACGAATTTACTAGAGCCAGACTGTTCTAAAACAACCTTTGCTTCTGGAAACAACACACAATATTCATAAATCATATTAGCCATTAGGATATTCATAGTATTCATTGAAGGCTTGACAAGCATATCTACGTCTTTATTCTCAAGTGCTTGTGACGCTTGGAGAACGCTTACGCTGCTGGAGTGGGCATATCCAGATATATGTCTGTACATATGCGAGGCTAGCATCTTACTAAACCCGGCGTCAATGGCAATATCGCTCCAAGATAAAACCTTTTTAACGTCAGGCTTCCATCGCCATAAATTTCGCTCTTTACCTTCAAAAAAACGTGTCTTCTGCTTCTCGGTAAGACTTTGAAAAACTGCGTTTGACTTCAGCTTATCGTGGAGTTTATCAAGCTCTTTCTTATCCTCTGCTTTCGTTTGTTTATGCTCATATGCAGTTTCTGGTAAGTTTTGCCTTTCCGCAATCCCTGCTGCTCTATAGACCCAGTATCGATAATCCTTTTCCTCCGTTGTAGTAGGTGCAAAGAACACATAATGGAAGACAAGAAACGCCTCCATTGCTGCTCTTGTTAGCACATCTATTGAGCAGGAATCAGTGAAGTTAACTGGTTGAAATGAAGGTAGCTCTTCAGCTTTATAGCCACGCGACAGATTAAGCACGGTTAAAGCGTGGCCAATGAATTTATTAGCTAGCCTATGCGCATCTAAAAGCCTCTCACGTTCGGTTACATCACTGATTGATGACCCTTTAACTGAATCATTAGCTTTGGCAAGCAAATCTAGTAGTATCACATAGTTCTCTCTATTGTCTGCCCTAATCTGTGCCATAGCTCCTTCCCATCCTTTTATCTATTCCCACCCGCCACCCTCAGGGTGTCTAAGAGGGGCGAAGCCCCTCTTCCCTATCCCTCCCCCTCTCCTTCAAAGGAGAGGGGGATAAAGGGGGTGAGGATGATAATAAATTCCTTAACCTTAAATTAATTTATAAGGTATTAAGAGGGTGTCTAATCGCTATCGGGTTCTTCCGGCATTTTTTGGAGTTTCTTCAATGCTTCCTTTATCCGTTGAGTACAGCGCTCCTTACCCAGCACAGCCATAGTCTGAAACAGTGGCGGCGCTACCATCCGTCCGGTAACGGCTACCCTCAGTGTGCCAAATAGCTGTCCCGTTTTGAGCTCCAACTCCTCAGCCAGTGGCCTGAGTACTGCCTCCAGGGATTCTTTATCAAAGGCCGGCAGATTTTTAAGTTTTACTACAGATGCTTTCAGGGCTTTTATGGCCAGTTCCTGGTTCATCTTCTTGACTATTAGTAATCCAGGCTCATAGCCAAGCTCATCAACAAAAAAGAACTCGGTAAGCTCCGGCACTTCAGACAGAATTTTAACCCTCTCCTGAATCAGGGGTGTTATCTTTGTGGCATAGTCTGCTGGTATTGGGCGCTTCACTTCGGCAGGTAAGCCTCTATCAAGGAAGGGGGTTGCTCGCTGAGTGAAATCTTCCAGGCTCAGGCTGCGGATGTAGACTCCGTTCATCCAGTCCAGCTTCTCCCTGTTGAAAATGGCGGCCGTCTGGCTAACCCGTTCCAGGGAAAAGTTATCCATTAGCTCTTTACGGGACATAATCTCGGTCTTATCATCCAGAGACCAGCCCAGAAGAGCCAGGAAGTTCACCATCGCCTCGGGCAGATAGCCTTGCACCTGATATTCGGTTATGGATACTGCCCCGTGGCGCTTGCTCAGCTTGGAGCGGTCGGTGCCCAGCAGCATAGGCAGATGAACGAACTGCGGTGGCTCAAAGCCAAGGGCATGGTATAGCATCAGGTGGCGAGGTGTACTTGAAAGCCACTCTTCAGCCCGGAGGACATGGCTTATCTCCATCAGGTGGTCGTCAACAACGCTGGCTAAATGATAGGTGGGATAGCCATCCGATTTGAGCAGGATAAAGTCATCAATGTTGGCGTTTTCAAAGGTTATCTCTCCCCGGATTAAATCAGTAAATATGGTCTGCTTCTCCAGTGGGGTCCTGAAGCGAATTACCCTTTTAGAGCCGGACATCCACTTTAGGACACCCCCGGTAGCCGATAATTCACGGCAGCGTCGGTCGTAACCCGGCGGCTGCTTGAGCCTGGTCTGTTCAGCCCGCATCTCCTCCAGGCGCTCCGGGGTGCAGTAGCAGTAATAGGCGTCGCCCTGTTCCACCAGACGCTTGGCGGCAGACTGGTATAGCTTAAGTCGCTCCGACTGGAAATAGGGGCCATATTCGCCACCCACCTCAGGCCCCTCGTCCCAGTCCATCCCCAGCCAGCGGAGAGCCCCAAGAATAGCCTCCACCGCCCCCTCAACCCTGCGGGTAACATCGGTATCCTCAATGCGGACGATAAAGCTGCCGCCATTGTGGCGGGCAAAGAGCCAGTTAAACAGGGCAGTCCTTATATTACCCACGTGCGGAAAGCCGGTGGGGCTGGGGGCATAGCGAACTCTAACTTGTTTAGTCATCTAAAGTTTCCCCACTCTCGACATTGGCAATTCGCTACAATTTTCATGCGAGCACGACCTTATTAGCAATAACTCTCAATTTGTCGCAGTAGTGAGAGAAATATGTTCTCCCTGTAGTTCCTGACTTAATTCCGAGAAGAAAACGTGCCGGACTGATATCTGGTGGTGAGGTTAGTATTTTATCTCTCACTAATGACTGAAACTTTTCTGTCGCTACTTGAGACCTGTGCACGACAGCGTTTCTCAAAGTATTCATCTCTTGGAGCTCGGTTGTAGTTGACTCCAGTATCTGACGAAACGGCTGGCCGTCCTCAAAGTAAAGAATCGATTGTTTTCTTACTGCTGCGGGTGCCGTCCACGGGAAATATTCCCTATCCCCTAGTATCATATTCAATGCGTGCTGTTCATCGTTCGGGAAAACATACCTTCGCGGTGTAAAACCAGATACAGTCTGTACTCCCAACATATAGGCTATGAAACAGCTTTCTAGGAAGCTTTCCCACGCTGCGTGAACTTTCACAAACGCCCATTCAACAATAAAATCCCTTTGCTCTGAACTCAGGTTTACAGAGAAGCCTGGCTGGGAAATAATTGCGTTCACGGTTCGTATCAAATCCAGGCTGTCTTCTATGTTCCTTAATAGGTTATCCAGAAGGCTTTCAAGGCTATTCATTGTTCGTATACTCTATATGTGTCTCGCCTTTATGTTTCTTGTTACGCGATTTACTAGGTACTCATGCCTAATCTTTCTAGCTGACAGGTCGGTTGTGCGTCTAGTAGATGCTTCTACAAACTTTAAATCACGTTTAAGAAGAGATTCATAATCCAGTTCAAATAGAGCATCAATGTCCCATAACGTTGCCCTCACCCTAGCAATGGTTCCGGAGTTGAATTTTACCTGCTCTATTGAAGTACTAGGCAAGCCATACAATAAGTCGTAGATCATACAATACAGTGAATAAAAGAGATGTGCGCTGCTAAAATTTGATGTTTGCAGTCTATTCTCTGTGATTTCTCCAATCAAATCCATGCAAGACTTGAAGTTGTTAACCACCATTTTCTTTTCAGCAAATTCATCATCATACTGTCTGTAGTAATTCTCTACAACTTTTCGTGATTGTATGCCTGCTAGCATTGCTATAATCAATTCGCTGGTAAGCTCAGCCTCTAACATCCTAGCAACACGAGTTTCTGAGAATATGTTGTTCTCAACCCAAAAGCGATAGAACTCGTAGCCTAGGCTATAGACAGTC
>SDBU01000265.1_pt1 | contig 74842 bp, 128 predicted proteins | sample 2277071 | NCBI WGS metagenome assembly SDBU01 (sample SAMN10397929, study PRJNA504765) | marine sediment metagenome | isolation source: marine sediment core GS08_GC12, 126 cmbsf | place: Arctic Ocean: Gakkel Ridge, Loki's castle | collected 2008 | reverse complement strand
AATTGCAGGTGGATTATTTTTACCATTAGACAAAAAAATAGAACTTGGCGATAACGCAGTTTATATTCTAAGTGATGATGATGGTCATTTAGATTTAACCGCAGATGTAAGTATAGACTTAAATGCTGATGTAGTTGTGTCTGGTAATTTATCTTATGATGGTTCAGATACTAATCCTACAAATTTATTGCTTAATGGAAGTTTTGAATCTTGGTCAGCAGGAACAAGTTCTTCTCCTAATGAGTGGGAAGCAGAATTAACCCCTACAATTGCACAAGATACTGGTGATGTCGGGTTCGGTTCTTATTCTGTTAAACTAACAGCAACTGGTGCAGGACTTGAAGGTATTAAATTTACTACAGGAACATTAAAACCATTAACTTCCTATACTTTTTCGGTTCGTGTAAAAGTGACAGGTGGAGATACAGCAAGTATTATAACTACTGGTGCTGATTCAGATATATCTATTGAAAGCACTTCTACTACATTTGAAACACAATTTGCAACATTCATTACTGATGGGTCTGGAACTGCAGTAGTAATTAAATTATTAGCAAAAGCTGATACAGATATAGTTTGGTTTGATGGTGCAACATTAGTTGAAGGTTCTATACCTTTTGCTTTTGGAAAAAATATTCTTGACCAAGTATTAAAAGCTGTAAACTATCAGGATAGTTCACCTGCTAATTTTATTTATGGTAATTTAAAAGTGCAAATAGGTATTGCTAATTGTGCTTTTCTAAATGCAAGTGCTTTAGGAGTAGCAGTAACTTTTCCTTTTGAATTTTCAAAATTACTTTATATTAATGTTTCTTTAGGAGCACCTACAAACTGCTCTCAAACACAGATAAATATGACATGTGCTGAAAATCCTACTACTTCTGGATTTGCTGCAAGAGCTTTTGATGAATCAGGAGCTTTCGGAGGAACTGCATCCGCATTAGTTTATTGGATAGCAATAGGAATATAATAAAGGAGTAAATGAATGAACGAATTAGACATACTTTTCAAACAATATGGAAAAAATATTAAAATTTTTATAGGGAGAGAAACTATAGAAGACCCTAATTATAGTAAGAAAGCTGTAGCTTATTTAAATCCTCTTCCTGTAAGAGCATTAGTTAAAGACATAACCTTTGCTTCTGCTTCTTATCGTATGCCAGGTATTAAAACTGGACAAGTGAAAGAACTTACAATAGAAAAAAGACATCGTTTGTTAATTGAAAAAAGTAGGAAGATAGAGATTTCGGGGGAAATTTATTATGGTTATCGTCCAGCCAACGACACAAAGATTCAGATAAAAGAGATGGAAAATTATATAATAGTATTAATCGCAACGGATGAAACGGAGTAAGAAATGAAAGGAACAAGAGTCCAGGTCACAATAGGTAAATCTGCTGCACAAATTAATATGGAAATTATGCGAACATGGGATGAAATAAAAAAATCCGTATTAAAAAGTGGTAAGCAGATTCGTAGAGCTATAATTCAGCATATTAAAAGCAATACCAAAACAAGAGTTGCAAATATGAGAAATAGTGAACCTATTATTAATAATATTAAAGTTGAAGCTAAAAATGTATCTATGTATGTCTATGAAGTTGGTATAGGAAATATGGATATTTTAGATATTAATAGTCCTCATTGGAGAGTAATAAATTGGGGAAAAGTGGGAGCAAATAGAGAAGGTCAAGGAGGAGAATTTCTTCATCCAGCAAGAGGAAATTTCGTGCCTGGTCAATTTCAATCAGCAGGAACATTTACATATGCACCTTATAGCGGTGTTGGAATTTTTCCTAAAAATCCAATTCCAGCAATGAATTATATATCAAAAGGGAATTCTGTAGCACCTGGAATAGTAAAGAAAAATTTATCAAGTATAAGGAGAACATAAATGGGAGTTTATAGACCAAAAAATATATTAACTAAAGAATTCTTGATAGAGGAATACATTAATAAAGATAAAACTAATGAAAGATTACAGAAAGAATTTAATTTTAGTAGTTCAACTTTATTTCGTTATTTGAAAAAGTTTAACTTACAAAAAAATAAATTGTTAAGTAACAAAATTACTATAAAATTATTAAAAGAACAATATATTAATCAAGAAAAATCAGCAACTCAAATTGCACAAGAAATGAATTGTTCTTGTGATTATATATTAAAAAAATTACGAGAGTATAATATTCCTGTTAAAACCGCAGCAATAATTAGGAAAAAAATGTATTATAAATACGGCGATAAACATTCTTTTTTAACTAAAGAATATCTTTATAATCAATATGTAACTCTTGGTAATAATATGTATGTTATTGCTAAGAAACATAATTTAGCAGTTGTAATTGTATTTAGAAGATTAAAACTATATAAAATCCCTACCAATTTAAATGCAAAGACAGGAAAGAACAATTCTAATTGGCAGGGAGGAATAAGTTTTGAAGAATACGGAGCAGAATTTGACAACGCCCTAAAAGAACAAGTAAGATTTAGAGACAATTATAAATGCCAAGAATGTGGATGTTCCCAATTAGAAAATGGAAGACAATTAGATTGTCATCACATTGACTATGATAAATTAAATAATATTTTAAAAAACTTAATAGCTCTATGTCGTAAATGCCATACAAAAACAAACTACAATAGAGAATATTGGATACAATATTTTAAGGAGGTTTATTTTGGCTTATAGACAAAGTAGAAATTTTGAGATTTCAACTAAAGATTTTATTGAAACTGAAATCGCTTCAGCTTTCTCTAATGTGAATGTTTATAGAGGATGGGCAGAAGTTTCAGGAAATAATTTACCCTGTATTACTGTAAGATTAGGAGAGACAGAACATCCAAGAGTAGGTGTAGGTTCTTTCGCTACCCGAAGAGAAGTAACATTGCTAATAGACCTTTTTGCTACCGATGATGGTCAAAGATTAGATGTAAAGGACTTTTTAATTAGTATTTTAAAGAAATCATGGGACTATGAAGAATATACAGTTACTGGTGGTTCTTCAAGTTCTGTCGTAGATGGAAAAATTATCTGTGTAGGAATTTCAGATACAGAAGTAAATTTAGGAACAGATAAAAGTCAATTAGATAAAGTAGATAGGTATCGTCACCTAATAACTTTAGTTGTGACAAATGGGAAGGTGGAAGCATAATGAAAGCTAAAGAAGCTTATGATATAGGATTAAAATTGGGAGAATTAAGTGTAAAGATTGATGAAAATACTAAACAGTTCACCAATCATTTAAGTCATCACAAACAAGGTAAAATTTTAGGAGTGATACAATCACTCATAATTATTGGAATGTTTTGCTTTTTAAAGTGGGGAGTAAAGTAAGGATAGTTACTTGAAAGATAACGATTAACTATAGTAAGGAAATTTAGACATTCATAGGGAAAGTAATTATAGGAGAATGAAATCCCATCTACGTTTACTAAAGGAGGGTAAATAATATGAGTTTGATACATTATTCAGGATTCGCAACCCATGCTATTCCAAGTTTAACAGCAGTGGATAAAATCCAGGTTGACAGAGTTCAAAGTATTGACCCAACTTCTACTCTTAATAGAGAGAAAAATAGAGAAGTTGGTAGAGATGGAACAGTAGATTGGTCAAAAAGAACACCAACTATTGCTTATCGTGTTGTTCAGAATGAATCTCAAAATGTTAAGTTTTTTGAATCGTTAGCAAATGTAGCCTCTGGAGTTGATATGACTCACAATAGTTTTAAAACATCGGCTACAGATTTATTTGCTTATTTAACTGATGATGATGATGTTGTATTAGGAACTGTATGGTATCCTAAACTCAGAACCGCAGGTTTTAGTATCAACGCTGCAGACCCTGACGCTAAGATAGAAAGAAATTTTGACTTAGTTGGAGAGGCTGCTCATGCGTTTCAAGGTGCTAATGAAATTCTTGTTGTTTTGACGGAATTAGCAGATACAGGTGAAGTTGCTGTTGGTGATTGGACAAAAACATTGACTGACCCTGCTCCAGTAGAAGACCCTGCAAATGCAGGAGTTTTCCTGATGAGAGTTACCAGAATTCGTTCTGGAGTATCTTCTGATTTAGATGAAGGTACAGGAACAAATGAGTATGAATTTTCAGCACCAACTTTAACAGTTCATGATGCTGTTGTTGGAGATTATTATAAGCTTTTCTATACTGCTGCTGCGTTACCTGCTGCAGAAAGTGTTTGGACTGATGAAGATACTGCACCTGGAGCAACACTAGCTTATAATATTACGGTATTGTTAGGTTCTACGGAACTAACAAAGATTCAAAGTGTTGGTATTGATGTAAGATTTGACCGAGAAGATTGGAAAGAAATTGGTAGTAAAGAAATTAAACAACGTGGTGTTAGGGACAAAACTATTACTATCACACTTCCAAGATTGCTTGAAAATTACACCTTAGATGAACTTCTATTAGGTGAAGCGGCAGGTTTTGGTCATATTGATATTGAAAATTTTCTTGATAATTTGACTTTTAGATTTAAAGTGTTTACAACTGATGGTAAAGGAACATTTGCTTGGGGAATGAAGATTACTGATTGTTCACCTACGGAAGTTAAAACTCCGATAGCAGTTGAGGGATACACAAATCGTGACCTCAGTTTAGAATCGGAGAGCTTCACAATCAGCACGACCGAAGGGACGATTGACTCTTGATTTTAATTAGAGAGGGAAGTTCATTCTTCCCTCTCGTTACTAAAGAATAATTATGAAAACTATACATTATTGTAAAACAAAAAATTGTGACAATATAATTGATTATCGAACCTATAAATATGGCAAAGGTTATTGTCATCGGTGTTTTTTAAAAGGAATTGGACATAAAGATAATTGCCAATGTTGTATTTGCAAAACTAAGAGAAAAGAATATTTACGAGAAAATAATCCGAATTATAGACATGGTAAAACTTATAATCATCATTGCATAGACTGTAGTAAAAAAATAAGTAGAATAGATGCAGAAAGATGTAATTCTTGTTCTAAAATAGGTAATCAATATGCTAAAGGGTATAATCATACAGAAGAAATCAAAGAAATTTTACGACAACAATTTATAGGCTCAAACAACCCTAATTGGCAGGGTGGAATTTCTGAGAATGAATACCCTAAAGAATTCAATAATGAACTTAAAGAAAAAATTCGCAAAAGAGATGATTATACTTGCCAGAATTGTAGTATGACCGAAGAGGAACAATTAATTGTTTTAGGTTATATATTAAGCATACATCATATTGACTATGATAAGGAAAATTGTGAAGATACAAATTTGATTACTTTATGTTTATGGTGTAACATTAGAGCAAATTATAATAGAAAGATGTGGGAGGAACATTTTAAGTCAATAATTAAAGTTTAATTAACGAATGTAAGGAAAGGTGAGAAAAATGAAAGAGTATAGAATTAATGAAGAATATCTAAAGAAAATGCTCGATGAAAAGTCAAGAGCAACTGTAGGGAGAATTTTAAAAAGAATAGAAACAATTGAAGATGTAAAAATACTTAAAGAACAAGTTAAAGAAGTTATATATGAAGAGTATAGAAATATACATGAAGTTTTAGACGCTTTTCATAGTGGAATATTATTTAGTTTAAAACAGAAGAACCCTACAGAATAGGGGTTCTTTTATTTTTTTAACGTAAGATAAAGTAAGGAGATTATCATGGATAAGAAAGTAGAGAAAAAATTAACGGAACAGGAATCAAGTAAATTAAATGAAGCAATTGAACAAGTAAAAAAATTAACAAATGCGGAAAGAGCAGTAAAGGATAATGTTATTGAGTTTTCTTTTAAAGAAGAAGCTTATAGAGTTAGGATGCCTACTATTAGAGAAAAAATAGTAATTAATAGTTCAAAGTTGGCTGAAAAGAATAGATTACAAAAAGCAGGATTTAAATATGAATCAATACTAAAGAAAGAATTAAAAGAAATTCAGAATGTAGATTTGGAAAAGATAGATAATCAAATAGAAGATATTAGAAAAGAACTCAAGGATTTTAATCTAAGATTAGCATCAGAAGTTAATGAAGAATCAAGAGAGACTTTAAAAGATATTATTACAAGTAATGAAAAAGAGATAGAAAGACTGGTAGTTCAAAAAAATATTTATTTAGAAGAATCAATAGAATCTCAGCTTTTTGAATTTACAATTACTCAATTTGCAACTATTATTTTTGAGAAACAAGTAGATGATAAATCTATTGACATTAAAGAAGGTGACAAATACTCAAAAAAATGGGAAAGAGTATTTAAATCTTATGATGAGTTTATTGATAGTGGAAATAGTATTTTAGTTTCTACTGCTATATATTATACTCAAGTATTTCTATTTTCAGGAGTAGCTTAATGAAATATAGAAATAATTCTCTTAGAGGGGTAGCAAAGTCTCAAAAATATCAAATGCTTTATGCAAGAGCTAAAGAAATGACTAATATTAAGATTTTCCAAAATGTAGAAGATTTTTCAGCAGTTCAATTAGAATTTCTTTATTGGTTAGAGATTTATTCTCAACTGTATCAAGATTTAGCAATGAAAGAGAATTATATTACTCAAAAAGTAATAGATGATGATATTGAAATAGATGCTTATTTATATTGGAAATCTCAGAAAAAAGAAAAAAAAGAAGGGGTAAACGTAAAAGATATAAAACCAAATTTTACAGGGATTCCAAGTTTAATCCAGAAGAAGCCAAGACATAGAAATAAAGGAAAAAGGAAGAGGTAGATGACTAATGAGTGTAACTAATCATTTAATTAAAGTAATCACATCAATGGAGGGCGGAGCTTTAGTTGCTAAGAATGTTCAAAAATTAGAAAAAAATATTCTTGGTGTAGGACAAGCTGGAGTTAAAATGTCCAGAACAATGAAAGTTGCTGATGGTCAATTTATCAAAACTACAGGAGTTCTTGATAAAACGAGTGGAAAAGTTAAAATTTTAGGAAGTCAATTTGTTCAAACAGGAAAATCTACAGTTAAAGCTGCAGGTTTAATGGGTCAGTTTCAGAAAGCTTTGATGAGAGTAGCTATAGTTGTTCCTGTATGGATGGCAGCAAGAGCAGCTATACAAGCAGTAACTACTACAATTAGAAATAGTTTTAGAGCTATGATAGATTTAACTTCTGGATTAGCAAGAGCACAGGCTGTAGCAAGAGGAACAGCAGACGAAATAAAAGCTGCTATGATTGTTTTAAAAAATGAATCCATAGAATTTGCGAGAACAAATAAAGGAACTGAAAAAGATGTAACAGAAGCCTTTTATAGAATGGGAACTGCAGGTATAGATTTAAAAACTTCTTTAGCAGCGAGTGTTCCTGTAGCAAGATTAGCAAATGCTACATATGCAGATATAGTGCAAACAGGAAAAACTGTAGCAGGTATTTATCGAGTTTTAGGAGATAGTATTAAAGGAGCATCTTCTGGTCAAGAAAAAATGATAAGAATTACAGATGTTTTAGCTACTGCCTGGTCGAATCATAGGATAGAATTAAATGAAGTAGAAAGAGCATTAGCAAATGTAGGAGCACAAACAAAAAGATTTGGTTTAAGTATGGAAGAAACAATGGCTATAATTGCTATTTCTTCTGATAATTTAATTGCAAGTGGTAGAGCAGGAAGATTATTTAGTAGAGTGTTAGATGATATGGTAAATAAATTACCTAAAGTTCAAAGATTATTAGGAAAAACATTTGATAAAAATGTTCAAATAAAATGGTTAGATGTGCTTACAGAAGTGTTGGCTAAAATTAAAGAATTAGGAGTAGGCACTATTCAATCAGAAGAGGCTTTAGCAGGGATTTTTGGTATTCGAGCAAGAAGACAAGCAGGAATATTTCTTAAAGATATCGAGCAAGTAGTCAATGCTATGAGTAGATTCAAAAATGAATCTAAAGGAATGGCACAATCTTTGATAAATATTAGAAATGCTACTCCAGAAGCTCAACTTGAAATGTTAGGTAATAATGTGACTGTTTTAGTTAGAAATTTTGCTACAGGAGTAATGGGAGCAAATTCTTTTGTAGAAGCTTTAATATCTTTAAATACTCATTTAAAAGAAATTTCTGAAAATGCAATAATAGCAGGAACTTTTATTGACCAGATGGGAATTAATATTAAAGCAATTCCTAAATTAATGGGTGCATGGTTAGGTAGTCTTGCAGCAGTTACACAAGAAGTAGTAAAAGGGTCAATTACAATAGAACAAGCAGATGAAATAATGCTTCAAACAATAGATGAAGCATTAGCAGGAGCAAAAGATTTGCACGAAGCAGAAGTAGAAGCTTTGGTTAAATTTAGACAACAGGTAAAAGATTCTATTACTCAAATGAAATTATTAAAAGATATTCAAGCAAAGATTTCAGCAGCAACTAAGAAAAGTCCTATAGTTCCCACAGAAGGTGATATGAATAGAAGTTTGAAGGTATTGAAGGCTTATGGTGCTTCAGAAATTCAAATAGCTAATGAACGTATAAAGTATTTAATAGATACATTAAAATATGATGAAGCAGATACTAAAGTAATAGATGCCAGAATAAAACTTTTAGAAGTGGAACAAGCTTTAAGAAGAAAAAATGCAAAAATAATTGAAAGTATTTCTAAAGCAGGATTTAAAACTCTTTTTGAAACAGGAGATGTAAGAGAAGCTGTTGAGACTTTTAGAACAGGATTAAGAAGTTCAATAATAGATGCTATGTCTGAAGGTGCTACTAATTTAATGTTTGAGATGTCAGGTTTAAGTGATATTTTAGGACAAGGATTACAGGCATTGAAATTTGAGACAGCTATTGTCTCTGGTGCTACACAAGCTGCTCCAATACTTTCTCAAGCAATAGTTAGTGGTGTTCAACAATCTAAAGCTATGGGTGTTGGCGAAGGAGCACCTGGCGGTGGAATTAATCTTACTGGTGGAGGAGATAGCAAAAAGAAGCCAGGCGGAGGATTACTTGGTGGTGGAGGTTTTGATTGGGGTCAAATGATGGGAATGGGATTAATGGCTTGGAGTATTTTAGGTGGTGCAAAAGGTGGAGGAACTAATATTAGTCAGAAATATGGAGTTGCACCTGAACCAAGAGAAATAGCAGCTACTACCAGAATGACAACTAAAGCTAAAATAACTAATATTATTCTTAATGTAAATGTTGATGTTGGTGGAATGTCAATTGATGAACAGAAAACAATAAATACAATAAGTAATAAATTAGGTAGCTCATTAAAAGAAACAGTTAAACGAGTATTAGAAGAAGAAGATATTTCTTCAGGAAATGTTTAATATGAAAAGAAATAAATGTATAGATTGTAATAAAAAAATAGATAATCGTTCAACTCGATGTAGTTCTTGTGCTCAAAAAGGAGTAAATAATCCTTTTTATGGAAAACACCATACTAAAGAAAATAAAATTATAATTGGTCAATTTAGTAAGAAACGAGAAAAAACTACTAAAGAAAGATTAAAATTAAGTCAATCTAAGATGGGACATTTTGTTTCCTTAGAAACTCGCAATAAAATTTCAAAAGCTCTTAAAGGATTTAAACATAATGAAAAAACTAAAAAATTATTAAGTCAATTACGCAGAGGAAAAAATAATTCTTTTTATGGCAAGAAACATAACTTTAAAACTAAACAACAACTATCATTAATTCATGGTGGCACAGGAGTCCCTTATGAAAATACTGAATATGGTGCAAAATTTGATAATGTTTTAAAAGAACAAGTTCGTTTTAGAGACCATTATAAGTGTCAAGAGTGTGGTTGTTCTCAGTTAGAAAATGGAAGACAATTAGATTGCCATCATATAGATTATGATAAATTGAATAATATTTTAAGAAATTTAATATCTCTATGTATGAAATGTCATAGAAAAACAAATGCTAATAGAGATTATTGGGAAAAACATTTTAAGGAGGTAATTTATGTTAGATAGCGGATATTCATATATCACGTTAGATTCATTTACAGCAACGGTAAATCCTACTGAGTATTTAGACGCTTTCGCTCCTAAGAAAGCAGTTCCTGTGGTGACTTTAACGAAGACAATAACACAGCACTGGTCAGTTCAGACCTCAGATAAAGTAATTTGGATGAGATGGAATAACATGTCTAAATCTGAGAAAGATGCCTTAGTAACTTTATATGAAGCGAGTTATACTTCATATGCTTTTACTGATATTTATGGTAATGCTTTTAACGTAGTAATGGTAGACATGCCAACACCAAGAAGAAGAACATCAGTAGATTCTGATGGTTTTGTAGTTGAATTTACACTTCAAGTAGTATCGTAAGGAGAGAATAGATGTTTAAATCAGGAAAAGATAATATTAATTACAATAAAAAACCTCATAATTATAGAGGAAAAAAACATCTTTGTATTAACTGTAAAAAAGAAATATCAAGAGGTTCTATTAGATGTAAATCATGTGCAAGAAAAGGTGAATTAAATCCTAAAAATAAAAGAAAAAAACAAAACCATTGTATAAATTGTAATAAATCTATTGGAGTACAATCAACAAGATGTTTAGAATGTTCTTATGATTATTTAAAGGAGAATAGAAAAAAACAATTTTGCATAGATTGTGGAAAAGAAATTTATAGAGATTGTAGAAGTAAATATTGTAAAAATTGTTCTCAACAAGGTGAAAAAAGTCATAATTGGCAAGGTGGAATATCATTTGAACCTTATACTATAGAATTTAATTCGCAATTAAAATTAAAGATTAGAGAACGTGATGATTATAATTGTCAAAAATGTAACATTACAGAAGAAGAACATTTAATAATATATGGTAGAGTATTAGGTGTTCATCACATTGATTACGATAAACAAAATTGTGATGAAGATAATTTGACAACGCTTTGCAACGAATGTAATTTAAGAGTTAATTATAATAGAAAACATTGGGAAGAATATTTTCAAGAAAGAATAAGTGATTTAATATGCAAGTAATTAATGCAGGGCAGTATAATGCCTTAGATTCAGAAAGTAGAAATCCTGTAGCCAGAGTGTATGTAAAAAGGAATTATGATTCTATTCCATTTCAAGGAAAAGAGATTGCTTCTGCGATAACAAATACTAAATTTCCAAAACATATATTACATTCAGGTGGAAGGTTTGTATTAGTTTATTCAAAATATGATACAGGTAACTCTCGTTATTATTCAATGTTTAAATCATCGGATACTGGTAGAACTTTATGGGGAGATGAAGTAGACTTAATAGACCCTTATGACAGTGCAAATTATATGAATCCTTGTTTAGTAGAATTAGCAAATGGTAATATTGGAATTATATTTAGTAGAGATGGAACTTTATATTCATGTGTAGTAGATACCAATGGAACAATAGTTACTGCGGTAGCTACATTAAGTATTACAGGAAATACTCCATGTTTAGAAAAAATTACTTATTTAGGAACAACTACTTATTGGTTAGGATATGAAGATAGTGGAACTATTTATTATAGAACATGCACAGATTTTAGCACTTGGTCGGGAGCTACAGATGTAAATGCAATTACTGGATTATCAAATAATCATTATGACCCTTATTTTTATTATGATACCAGTGATAAGTTTTGGCTCGTATTTGAAAGAGTAACAGATGCTTCAGCTACCCCCGAAGTAATTAATGTTTATACTATGAATTCTGATGATAGGGGTTCAAGTTGGAACGGAGAAGTTGCACAAACGAGTTTGGTAGCTGGAGAGGGGAGTTCTCATACACCTTCAATTATAGATACAGGGTCTTATAGATATTTTAGTTATACTTTAGAACAACAAATTCAAAATTATGAATACGAAAATAGCACTTATGCTTATAATACAATGTTTGTATTTGATGAAGATAATAATAAAATTTTATTTATTACAGGTTCAGGTGCTACTACCAGATTAGTTAAATTTAATAGAGACAATGGAACTTATAGTTATGATTTAATGAGTGACCATTATCTTAGTTCTGGAAATGTTACAGGATTAGCTTATGATTCTGTTAATAATGTAATAGCAATGTCAACTTCTGCTTGTGGAATAATAACATATGATGAAGATTCAACTGTATGGACTAATTATACAACAGCAACTACACCTGCACTTCCTTATAATTTAATTTATGGAGGTATAAGAATAATTTCTGAAAAAATTTATTATACTTGTCCTAAAGTTGATGGGTATACTTATTTTGGAATTTTGGATGTATCAGGAAATACAAATACTATGTTAGCAGGAAATATAAATACTTTTGCAGAAGGTGGAATTGGTGTTCCTCAAGTATTTGTATCTGATAATTATATTATTTATGTATTAAGACCTTCTACTAATGGAAATGGAAATTTATTTTATCCATACGTTAGAGTTTATAATAAAGGAACATTAGATTTACTCCATACGAGTAATTTAGGTAAAGGAACAGATTATATTTCTTGTCATCCAACAATTTCATCTTGGGCAGTAAGAGTAGCTTATGACGAAGTAAATGATGTTTTATATACTGCTGCAGAATATAACCCTGGTGATAGAGATTATGGAATAGCTGTATATGAAGTAGGAAGTTCTGCTACAGCTTTTACTGATTATTGGTCAAATGCTCCTGCAAATGCTTATGGATTATTACCTAATCTTGATGAAGCCCCTGATACAACAGAAATTGAAGATATGGTTTATCATAATGGAAATAATAGATTATATATTATACAATATACTCTTACTGGAGTAGGTCGTGGTGTTAGTGAGCAATATATTACCGCAATTAATACTGTCAGCAAAACTGCTTTTGATTATTTTGGTCAAATAGGAGCAGATGATTTTGTTACTAATTACCCTTCTATTGATGCTTCAATTAATAAATTAATGTTAGGAGCAGGATATGTAGGTGCTGGTGGATTTCATTTGACATCTTCAAGTGATTATGAAATTGTATTTCAAACTAATTATTCAGGAATTTCAGAATATCGTTGGCATTTATTAGCAACGGAAGGAGAGACTCAAAGAGTTTATTATAGAAGAACAAATGATGATTCTTCTTGGAGTGCTCCTGCTTATTTAACTTCAACAAGTAGTGATGATTATTGTAATTTAGGTTATGCAAGTTCCAGATTAATAGCTTTCTGGCACAGATTAGTTGGCGGAGTTTATGCTTTAAGATGGGATGAAGATTTAAGTAGTGAAATAAATATATCTGAGTGGGTAGAAAGTTTTGAAATTGAAAAGACAGATGAATTCAATGCGAATTCTGCAACTGTATTAATATCTGACGCTACTGGTCTTTTTGACCCCTTAAATTATAATTCACTTTATAGCGATTACTTTGACGAGAATAATATTATCACAATTGAAAAAGGAAATAATAATAATTATAATGATGCTTTTTATGGTTATATCGGTTCTGGAAATTCCAGATATGAAAGAGGAGTTCAAATCCTTTATAGATTAAAGGTATGGGATAGAAGTAAAAATTTCTTTAAGAAAAAAGTAACTACAGGTTTATATGAAGACGATACTATTACAGTTATCGCTACTGATATAGCTACAACTTATATGGAATTGACAGGTGGGGAATATGATTTACCAACTATTAATCAGGTAATACCTACTGTTCAGTTTATTGATGAATATTTAATGGATATTCTTTTTAAATTATATCAAGCTCATAATTATTTTCCTTACTTTGATGAAAGCGGAGTATTAAGAGCAAAAGAATATAATTACTATGCTAATGAAGATTTTACTTACTATAAAGATGGAACTGATACTGTAGTTGCAAATAAATGTCCAGCTATGAATATTACATCTTTTGATTTTGAATGGAATGATGATGAATTAGTAAATAGAGTAACAGTTATAGGAGAAACATCTGAAGCTGAAGAAACTACATTTCCTGAAGAATACATGGGAATGATTCAAGGTGCTGCAGGTTGGTTTTCTAAATCTCAAAGTTGGGATTTCTATTTCTCAGGTGATAAAAAATTAAAATGTGTAGAGCCACGATTAGAAGTTATAGATAGTTGTGGTAATAAGTTTTTTGGTGGTGGAGAAAGTATGGGCTTTACTCCAGATACAGATTATGAATCAGGAAAAAATAATTATTGCACAGTTACTCAAAATACTTCTACTTTAATTGCAGCATTATATTTTTTAATTGCTGCAGCTTTAGCTTGTTCATGGTTATTTGGATTTGGAAAAGGATGGGTAACTACATTTAATCCACTTGCATTTGTAGTAGCTTCTGCTCTTGTAATTTTAGGACAGATAGGAAACTTCTATTATATTATTCATGCAAAACCTATAGGAGAAGCTATTCCTGAAACAATTGTTGCAACAGCAAATGATACTGACTTACAGAATACATATGGAATTATTGAGAAAGAAATTGATAATCCATTTTTAGATACTTATGAACGCTGTTTAACATTAGCAAATAATGAATTAGATAAAGCAAAATGGTTCAGATATAAACCAGTAATAACAATTTTAGATAATGTTGCGTTACAGGTTGGAGATGTAATAAGGGCTTATAATCCACATACAAATAACAGTTATAAAATATTCATCACAGAGATTACTCAAAGTTATAAAAGAGGAGAATCAGATACCGCAGAAATACGAGGTTGTTTGATTGTATGATAAATAAATGTATAGATTGTAAAAAAGAAATAAGTAAATATGCTGTAAGATGTAAATCTTGTTCAAGAAAAGGTAAATTACATCATAATTATAAAACAGGTAAAAATAAATGTATAGACTGTGGAAAAAGATTATCAGATTATGCAACTAAAAGATGTCAGAAATGTTATTATAAATTAATGAATAAAAAAATTGCACATTGTATCAATTGTGAAAAGCAATTAAGCAAAAATATATACATAAGATGTAGAAAATGTCAGGAGATTTATAAAAAAACAAAAATAAAACATAAAAAGAAACATTACTGTAAAAAGTGTGGAATAAATATATCAGAAGGGAGTAAAAAAGGTTATTGTCGAAAACACAATCAGTTATTTAGAAGTCATAAAGATAGTTGTAATTGTGTAATATGCAAATCAAAAAGGGGCGAATATGTTGGAAAAAGTAACCCTTTTTATAATAAAATACATTCAAAAAGTTTCAAAAAAGAACAAAGTATAAGAATGGGTGGCACAGGAGTCCCCTATGAAAATTCTGAATACGGAGCAGAATTTGACAATACTCTAAAAGAACAAGTAAGATTTAGAGACCATTACAAGTGTCAAATCTGTGGTTGTTCTCAGTTAGAAAACGGAAGACAATTAGATGTTCATCACATTGACTATAACAAATTGAATAATGTTTTAAGAAATCTAATAGCATTGTGTCGTAAATGTCATGCGAGAACAAATTATAATAGAGAATATTGGATACAATATTTTATAGACACTAAAGTTTTAATAATACAAAGGAGTTAATCTAATGAGCAGACCATTATTTAGAAGTAGACAAAGAGGTTCAAACTATCAGAAATCTATAAATGGAATAATTATCTATGTTCATCCTACCGATGGTTGGTGCAACGTAAAAGACTCTAAAGAAAATACTTATTATCGTATCTATTTTGGCGAAGGTGTTAGTCCACGTTTAAAACGAATTAAACAACCAGTAGTTATGACTCAAGTAATAGGAAACAGATATAAGTATATAATTACAGGGGCTGCCTATCGAAGTATTGGAGTTACTGATTTTCAACCCAAAGGAACTGCAAAATGGGATGATGGTGGAGATGTGGAGTATGATAATTTTTATCAGTGGAAATAAGGTTCGCAAATTTGCGAATGGTTCGGAAAGGTAAAATGAAAGAAATTTTAAAAGCTTTAAAAGAACATAGATTTAGTTGCCATAAACAAGGGGTAAAAGATACCTCTAAAATAGATGGTGCTATAAGAGTTTATCACAAGATAATGGATTTAGGAAGAGTACCTAAATCCACAGTGTTAAGAATAATTGCTGATTTAATAGACATCAACCCTAAATGCTCAAATACAATGATGTCACAAGGAGAATTAGACCATTTAATAAAAATATTATTTAAGGAGTATATGAGATGATAAGAAAAGGACATGTCAATAAACAATATAATCCAAAAGATTTTAACAATGAAGTCAGAAGAGCTTCTCAATTTAAGGTAGATGCAAAACCATTATTAATACCTTTAAATTCAGCAGCTTCAAGGCTATTATTATATTATCCTTTAGCAATGAAAACATTAAGAAAATTGTTTAAGGTAGCGGAAAAGATAATTAGAAAAAGTATAAGTTTTCAAACAGTAAAAATTGAACAAAGGAGTGATAATCATGGCAGTAGGAGACCTACCAAATGCAGCACCAGTTGCAGGAACTGATATTGAGGCAGCACCAATAAAAGCTGACCTTGATAATTTAAATTCAAGGATACAAGCCTTAGAAGGTCAAATAATTAATTTGGCTTCTCTTGGAGATGTATTTGAGAATGGATGTTTTGAAGGAGGATTAACCGCTTCTCAAGTATCCACAGCTTTATCTTATACTATAGGTGGTTTAATTTGTAACCATACCTATTATTATAAAGCAACTTTATCTGTTGATTTTAGTGGGTATGCTGCAGATACTTATTATGTAGAAGTTGATACTGCAGGACTTACTGATATATACACAGTTAAAGACGCAGCAAGAACTAATTTAAATACTGTTGTATGGAATGGAAGTGGTTTTGATTCAGTTACAGAAGCGGATAGAAATATCCTTTATGGTGATGACCAGTTTGTTGTATTGTTAGGTCGCAGTGGTGGACAAGTAATACAAGGTGGAATTGCAGCAGGAGAACATTTAGATTTAGAATCCACTGCTCATGGAACTAAAGGAACAGTTAGAGTAAGAACAGGTTCGATTCAACATAAATTAACTGCCCAAACATCAGCAACATTAACTTTAGATGATACTCACAGTATCATAGCTTGTAATACAACTGGTAATGGAATTACATTAACATTGCCAGACGCTTCTACAGTTTTAGGACAGGAATATACTATCTTTGTAACAACTGTTACAAGTGGAAATGATGTGACTGTAAATGCTGGCGGTGCGGATAAATTTATTCATGAAGCTGGAGTAGAGGATACTACTATTGACATGACAGAAAATGATTATGTAATTATAAGGGCAGTTGCAGATAATAAATGGTTAGTGGTTGTAGATAGGGGAGCAGTTTACTCATAAACTGTAGGGTTTTAAAAAATAACGAATTTGATTGCGAAGAGCTACCTGAGATTCTGGTAGCTCTTTTATTTTGGTGAAAAAGGTATCTGAGGTATATTTTGAAAGACATGTAATTTTACTACTTAAAGAAACATTATAAATCTTAATATCTTTTTCCTGTAGCCAACATTCAAAATGAGAATTAACTCTGAACAATTCTTTATCATACCATTTAGTATATCCTACCCCACGATGATTAGAATGTTCATAGTAATGAGTGCCTTGTCCTAAGTCTCCAAAATCAAAGCCTAAAAGGAAGATTTGACCCTTTCTCCGTAATAGCTCTATGGCTACCCCGATAGCCCATAATCCACTTAAATTTGCACTATAAATGCCTTTTAAGAAGCTTTCTTTACCATGATAGATATGTGTCGAGTAAGGCAAGAACATTGTGTTAGACAGGCGTTTACCCATCATATCTTCACGATTTGGGGCTACTATGAGAGGAACATTGGTCAATTCGGCATAAAAGGAGGGGTCATACACCTTTTTGTTCCATAATGAGATTTTTTTGCGTGGATGTTGTTCTAATTTCTGAGCTACTTTCCCCTCATAAAATCCAAAGTCTGCGGTGCTTAATATGGTAGAATCGAAGTCTCTAAATGAATAGTTTACGCCAATCGTAAACGTATTCTTCAATTTGTCCCAAAGACCTTGTTCGATTAAAGTCTTAATCGAATGTCCTCCTCCTATTATAAAGATTTGGTCTATGTTCATTTTTACTCCTGTTAAAAAAAAAGAGAGGGAAAAGGAATTATATTCTTTCTATTGTTTTGCCTTCATCATTTAATAAATAAGCCACTAAATTAGTGACAATATTCATAGGTTCATCTTTACCATGAAACCAAACTGTAATTATTCTGTAATTATCAATAGGAATATCCTTATAAGCTACTCCATTTCCATCCAATCTTTCAATATAATCATTTAGTGTTATATCTCCATTACCATCAATCTCTTTTTTACTTTCTTTACTTAAAACTGAATGTCTTGCAGATGATATATTTTCAATTAATTCCCAAGCTTGTCTGTTAAACATTCCATTTACTCTTAATTTTAAAATCATAACTACCTACCTTTCTTAATACCTAACTATCTATCTCCCTCTCTTTATTAAATTCCTCCATCTTTCATTTCTTTAATAACAATATCAAAAGCTTTTATTACAATAATTTTAGTTTCTTTTATTTTTTTATACATCCCATCAGAAGTATCTAAACATAAAGGAGTCATTGCTTTGAATACTGCACTAACTACTAATTCTTTAGTAGTTTCAACATCTTTAGAATTAATCATTTTATTCCTCCCTATTTCTTATTATCACAAACTGTACATCGCCAAGCTTTAGTGGTCGCTGTTCCTGCACATTGATTAAAAAGTCTCATTTGCTTACCATATTTTTTATCTTGATAAGGACTAACGCAACCACAAAATATAACCTTTGTATGTTTCTCTGCATAATAAGCGTTTCCCATTATATCTCCTTTTTTTGGGGTGCGGGATGGGAGTCGAACCCATTCTTATTGAGCCACAATCAATCGTGCTACCACCTACACTACCCTCACAAATTTATTGTTGGTTCTTTATTTCTTTTTTATCATATCTGTTTACAAGTTTGTGAAATATCCATATAATTCCCAAACCATAAATTAATGAAAACAGTGTTTTAATTATCGCCAATTCAAGACCAGTATAAATACCCATTATCTTCTCCTTTATAAAAACATTTCTATATATTTAAGTGGTTCTTTACCTTTTTGAATATAATCTAACATTTTATGTTGATGATATTGCCAACCTTTATTAATTAATTCTGAACCTGCTAAATCATCCCCAAGCCTATCATATTCTTCTTTAGAAATATCTTTATGCTCTCTATTGTAATACCTCACTTTAAATTCTCCCCAAAAAGCTTTTCCAAATTCAGGAGTAAAGATAACATCAGTAACTCTACCTTGTTTAAATAACCAAGAACCATTAAATCCACCAGGATTCGTATATCCATTACCTTCCGCTTTTGTCACTGCTTTTTCAAAAACTTTTAAACAGTTCATTATCTACTCCTCATTATTCCAGCGATTTTAATCAAATCGTGTTCCGATTTTTCAATCATAATAATATCATCATGTAATAATTTCCCAAGCCCATTAACATTATGTGCTTCTTCTATCTCTGTTAATTCTCCTGCTATCTGCTTTAAATGTAAATAGAGTTCATGTAATCTCTCAGCGTCTCTATGAACATCTCTCTCTTTTAAAAAAGGAGATTTATAATCTATCCCCAATTTTTTACATGTTTGTTCGACTATATATGAGATACGATAAGATTCCATTATTTCTTCTCCAGTATTCTTACAATAACAACAAATAAAGCTCCTATCATTAAGAAACCATACCAACCAACATTTTTACAGATATTATTAATTTGAGTAGAATAAATACTTACCCAATTAATAAGAGAATCTATACCCATCCCTATACCAATTAATAAAAAAATAAGACCTAATACCATAAAAATAGTTATTATAATATTTTTCATTTATAATCAGTCCTATCTTTAAGCAGTAAATATTCGGGGTTCAAGTATTTAAGAACCTTTCTTCCAACGAGAGGGCTATTCTCTTCTACTACTGTTTTTATAACGCAACCTTCTCTCATTTTCTGTAAAGGATTTAATCCTGATACTCCTTTAACCATATCGGCAAGAATAACTTCTTTCATTCTGCCTTTAGCAATAGCAGGGACTACAGGTAAATCAAATACTATCATACAGGAAATAAAATCTTCATAATTTAAATATTTCCCATTTGATTTAATATCAAAAAACACGACATCAATATCATCTTTAAGTCCATAATCATATCCTTTTTGAATTCCTTTACCATAAATTTCACCATAAAGAATACAACCTTTAGGGATAATTTCATCTAATTTATATTTTTTAGCTATCTGACCATAGACATCGGTATGATAAAAACATTTTCTACCTGTCCAAGAACTTAATTGCACATTATGACTTCCATACACAAATTCATAACATTGTTTCAGAACATATTTTTTCCATAAATATTTAATCTTATCAATCAAAGTTGTTCCTTTACCAAGAGGTAAAACCCCTACCCTAAAATTAGTGCCATGAATCTTCTCTGTAACAATTACTAAATCATCATCTTTGAAAACACTTTTATAATTTTTAATATTTTGAATCTCAGTATACTTATCAAATAAAGGATTCTTTTTCCTTCTTGTAGATTTTCCAGCCCCTTGTTGAAAACTTGGAGTAGGTGGCTCGTATTTAGTAATTCCAAGATTTTTAGCTACATCTACTCCTTCTCGTAAATATGATTTTTCTTTCCCTGCTAAACAAGTTGCAGGTAAAATTAAGCCCTGAGAGATACATTTACGAAGTTTAACTGTTCCTACCCTACCATTTTTCCTCAAATATTCAAGATTATACTGCTCTATAATTGCAGGTGGAATAACACAATCTGGTGGGCAATATATCACAAGGTCTCCTTCTTTATAATCATTTAAACCAATAATACATTGCCATCCTTTCACAGTTGCGATTGACAACCTGTCTGCGTTAGGATGTTTTACTAATTTTTTAATCTTACAAACTTCAACTATTAATTGGCTCATTTTTTCCCTTTCAGTTTGTGCTGATAATTTATCCAACCACCTATCATCGGAAAATTATATTTATGTTTTAATATCTTACTATAAACAGCGTAGAGACGATTTCTCATACGTTTATATTCATCAGGCTTACTATCAATGTATTCTGCAGAAATATAATTAGTAAAAAATGTTTTATATCCTTTTTGCTTTAATCTCCAACTTTCATCCTCATGCTCACACAACTTTAATTTTTCATCCCATTTTACATCTCGTAACGCTTCAATTTTTGAAATGAAAAAATTGCAACAAATATCACAAGGAATTAAATCCATTTCTTTCGTCACTATTATAGAATTTGTTTCTTTCAATAAAAATTTTCCATCTTTGATTTCTAAATCATAAGTAAAATTTTGTCTATTAATTAATTCAAATCCTATTTTAGCATAAGAATCATCTGATTTTAAGAATCTAATAGCAGGTAAAAAATTATACTTTTTAGTAAACTTAATAGAATCTGCTGTTATCAGGCAATACTGGATTCCTAACTGATGTGCTTGTTCTACAAGATAATTTCGTGCATATGAAAGACCGCAATCATAAGGTAATTTATAGTTAAATATTTCTTTACTAAAACTCCATCTAAGTCCATCATCAGGATTCTTATTTTGATTGCCAACAAGTAGAACATAATTATCTTGCCAATTATCAAGAATAGAACTAAGAGTTTTTCGCATCAATTCATCTCTTAAAAATGTGGTATAGATAATTGCAATTTTATCTGGTCTAATTTGCATTACTTTTCTCCTAAATTTTCTAACCATAAATTATAAGCATAATCCCATTTTTCTGACCCCATCCCTGGTGAAGTCTCAGCAACTATATTAATTAATGTAGCTTCTTTAAATGGATTTAAATTATGTTTCTTACATGTAGGATAAAGTATTTGAACTATATTACCTTGATAGAAATGTTTTATAGTATAATCTATAATTTCCCAACAATTCTCACATAGTTTTTTCATGGGGCTAAGTTTCCTTTTATTATTACTGTAACAAACCAAATCAATAAATACATTATCGTTATTAAAGCGTAGAAATAATCTATATTAGGGCGGTTGCCATTGTTTTTACGTTTCATTTTTATCTATTCCTCCAGTATGAGTTTTAGTTAAGATATATAAATATTCCGTAAACAAAAATTCCAACTACTATCCAAAACATAAGTAATATAATCATTTATTATTCCTATCTACAAATTTTATACTAAGTTGATAACCTAAAGCATTTACTTTCTTTCCCAAATCAACAATATCCATTCCTTTTATTTCATTCTCAAATTGCTTTGTAAATCTCTTTCTTTTAAATACTCTGTTAAGAATTTTCTTTGTCTCTTTATTAAACATTATTTCTCCTTACTTAAAGAGTAGTTGATATTCAAAGCAAGAGTTCTTTATCTTGAAAACTTCTTTCTCATAACTACCCTTCATTATAAAGTATACCATACTCGACCCCTATTTGTCAAGGTCTAATAGAAATTTTAAGCTTCTTCCCCTTTCTAAATTAACGCAAGTCGCTGAAGGATAAGGGTTTGTAGCAGAATAATCATTTATTAAAATTCGCTGAGAATGGGGCAAATTCATGATTAATCTATCGTATTTAATCCCTTCTCTCTTTAATTGCTGTTCAGTAATATAGGTAATCTCATGCGGTCTGGCAGTAGTAATTACAATGTAAGCCCCTTCTTCTCTCAATTTATTAAGGATGTCTATGTTCTCTTTTATCCCTTCTGTTGTTCCCCACTTTGGTTCAAAATGTTTACTGGAACTCTTAACTAATACTCCATCTAAATCACAGAAGATAGTTCTAAATCTTTTCCTGTAATCTAACCAATCTTTCAATGTTCCCCAATCAATATAATTTTTAACTTCCTTCGTAAAGAAAAGATGTTTATCAAGAATCATTTTATAAATAATATGAGATACATAAAGATTTTCATAATCTTTAAGCTGTTCATAGTATTTTTTAAAGTCTTCAACATTGGCAAAGCCATAAGCACCTACACAAAATTCATTGCTGATAACTTGTTTCTCAACAATATTTACGATAGTATTTTTTTGCCCTACCTGAACATAGCTTTTATTACCTGCATTTATTTTACCTGATTTATTGATGTCTGCGATAGCAACAAAGTTTCCTTCTCTTTTTCCAACATTAAGATTAAATTGATTATCACAATCTTTAATTATGATTCTCCCTCTTATTGGTTTGTAATCTTCGTCATATGCTTTAATACCTTTAATAATAGTTTCAGGTTGATTTGCAGTTGCTTTAGGTAGATAAGATATAATGGTTTTATTCTTCCTTATTTTATATTCAGTTTCTATTTCTTTAATTAATGAATCTCCAAACTCGTATTCTACTTCATGCCCTAACAATGCAATAATAACTATTCTATCGAATTGTTCAGGGTTTAATCCTCTAATAGATTCTGTCAACATAAGTCTTCCGTTGGTATGCGTAAGCAAAAACTTTGGTCTCACATTTTTATACCGAGAAGATTGTCCTGCACAGGGCAATATTAGTGTTTTCATTATTCCTCCTTACATTATGAAATGTAGTATGTTCTCCTGTATTTTTAAATAATTGTAAATTCTCAATTCGATTATCGCTTCTGTTTCTTATGTCATTTATCGGATATTTAATTCCTTTATGATGAACTTCTTCTTCAGGTCTAAGGTATCTTCCAATATATTTTTCCATTACTAAACGATGTTCTAAAACATAATTTTGTTTACTTGCATAAGGATGTTGAGGCAAATAAACAGCGACATATCCATTTCGTAAAGTTTTTCCTTTATAGTTCCAATTTTTATTTCCTTTATGTGATTCTGACATTTTTTGTTTAGTTTCTTCTGTTCGATATTTGCCTAAATTATTCTTATTTCCCTTCTGAGCACAAGAAGCACATTTTTTTGGTATACTATGACCAGTTAAAATCTTTCCACAATCTAAGCATTTTGGCAAAGATTTTCTCATTCTACTATCCTCGTCTTTCTTATCGGTCTTCTAATTGATTTTGGACATATTCCAGCTTTAGCTGTCATTATAATTCCAGTAGCTTCTAAATAATTCTCTACTATTATAGCACCTTCACTGTTCTTATTATTTAAACAGGTTTTATTTTCTTTGACTACAATAATCTTGACCCCTTTATTTTGTGCTATTGTATGTGGGGTAAATCTCCAACAACCATCAGGACTAACTAAAAAATCTATATCTTTCACAGATAATCCTTTACCTATTTTTGGAGCTTTATGTAACCCTTTCAATACACAATGCAAATAATTTATAGATACAACCTCTGCCGACATTCTTGGGTCTATCACTTTATCTTGATGTAAAAAATATAATTCTTTATCCTCAAAATTAACATCTTCACAGGGAGCATGTGCTACAGGTTTATTTAATGCTGTAGAAATTGTTCTGGATACTATTGCTTCGATACCTCCCCAGGGATTAATGCCACCATTTTTAAAATAATTTAATTTAGTATTTCTATCCACTTCTATGTAACTTGAAATAGCAATTGCATCAATATCATGATGATAGCGAACTTGTTCTATTAATTTTTTAATTCCTTCCACATCTCCTGTTGCATGATTATTTTGAATGTATCCTTTCATTTTTAAAGGAGTTTTTAATACCATCATTTCTGCATCCAATCCTATAGTAGCTCTTGCAGCCGAGACGGAATTTACTACTGAATTATTTAAAGGGGAATTAACAATTACTAATACTTTATTTCTATGAACTTTTTGTAATTCGATTTCTCCACATAAAAATCTATCAAGCATTGACCCCTCAACATACAAAGCATTATTTGGCATCTCATTAATATCTGAAGCATTGACTACATTAGGATGTAAAATTAGTTCATTACAAGTTGAACCAATAAGTTTAGCTACTGGATTGGCATCTCCTGAATGTCCTCCTATTTCACACCTTATTCCTGTTGGTATAATTAAAATGACTTTCATTTTTAAAATCTCCTTTCTAATTTCTTAATTTTTTCTTGTAATTGTTGTATAAATGATTTAGTATTGTGTTTATGTTTATTAGTTAATGCTAAATTTTCAGGTCTATTATCATCTTTAATTCCATTAAGATGATGAACAACTTCTTCGGGAAGTAAATGCCTACCTAATTTTTTTTCCATAACTAAACGATGTTCAAATACACAATTATGGGTATCTTTATAAGGATGATTTGGAACATAAAGATAAATATATCCTGCATAATTACTTCTTCTGCCTATAAAATTTCCTGGTCTTTTTCCTTTCATTGATTCAGATAAACTTCTTCTTTTAATTTTATGGTGTTTAAGATACCCCCAAACTGTAGATGTTGGAATATGTATAAATTTTGAAATATCAAGTATTGATTTTCTTTGTTTAATATATTGTTCAATTAGAAATTTTTTTGTAAGTATTTTCTCAAATTTAGTAAATGTTTTCATTATATCCTATCTATAACTTGTTGATTAACAATTCGCCCTTCAAAATATTTCTCGCAAAATTTTGCAGCTTTATCAGCGTCAAAATCTTTACAAGAAAAGATATTCAAATAAATTATTTCCCTTGAATCCAATGTATGTATTACGATATTACTTGTCCTTATAAATTGAATAGCACTAATTCCTTTTAAGTGCGGTGGTGCTTTTGCATATTCTTCTGGCATCCCTTTATAATCCCACCATATTAATTTTTCAGCTTTCATATCAAGCAATTTGACAAGGTTCTTTAAAAATATTTTAAGGTCTTTACGATTAAATCTATAACCTGCACCACATTCATGTATATCTAAAATTAATTCCTTGCCATAATTTTTCATGTTATTTTCTCCTCCGATTTTAATGCTTGAAAACAAGTAAGTTTAATAATATTTTCTTCTTTTAATTGTAACCATTCATCAGAATAATGCACCCATTGGTCAGTCTGAAATAACATAACCTTTGGAACGAAACCAATATCTTTTATTTTTTTAATTTTATCTTTTGCTTGTTGTATTGTTTCTCCATTAAAACCACAAAGAGTAAAACTATTTCTCCATGATTTTGGTTTATTAGCAAGTAATTTATAAACTCTTTTAGCTGCTTCTATTGATTCATTTACATCAGTTGCAAAGTATATTCTATCAGTATTTACAGAATTTAAAAGTTCTAAATGTTTTTCATTAAAAAGTCTCATATCAAATCCACCAGAAAAAATAATAGGATGTGTTTCTTTCCTTAACATATTAAATACTTTTATTATATGAGCATCGGAGCATTGTAAAAGATTTGCATCCCAAACACTCCATCCTTTTTCTATTGTAGAATATTCTCTTAATTTTCCTTCATATCTATTATAACAATAAGCACAATGTCTATTGCAACCTCTGGAAGTATAAACTACACCTTTACGAATAAATTCACCTGATATAAATCCTTTACTTGGTTGTTTAAAACCACATCCTCCTATTTTTACATTTTTAAAATATTTTTTCCATTCTTTAAATAATTCTAATCCTTCTTGAACATCCCAAGTATAAACAACTGATATTGCTACTGGAATTTCTTTAGAAAAAGTATCTAAAATCTTTTCAGTAGGTTTTCCTATTATAGCAAATTTATCTCTTGGAGTATAATCTGTTTTTCGTAAAAATACTCTAATATAATTTATCATAATTTAATCCCCTCTATTTCTTTAGTCAAAACATTCATAATTTTATTATCAGTTACATAGGGTAAAATTCTCAATAGTGTTACTATATAAAATAAATCTATAGCCTTTAAATATTGACGATACTCATTAACAATTCGTTGAGTAACTTCCCATCTTAAATAATTATATCCAATACTAATTTTTGTTAAGTCCCTATCCTGTGGGTCATCCATTAATAATGACCATTTCAAATTTAACTCCTGCAATAATTTCGCTATATCTTGTATCGGGCTTTCTATATAACTATCCAAAAAATCAATCAAAATAATTTTATTCCCAAATATCATATTGCTAAAAGTAAAATCGCCATGACAAATACCTGTAGGAATTACTATTGGTTTTTTCTGAATTTTTCTTAACAATTTAGGAAATAATTTATTGGTTTTATCCCACATAATTTCTTGCCACAATGAGTGTATCTTTCTCACAAGTTGCGTATTTATATCTGTAATTATTCTACATTGTTTAAATTCCCATGCTAAGAAATTAAATATCTTATCTATCAAATCGTCAAGCTGAGTAACGTCTCCACGTTCTAAAATATCCAAAATGTTCTTCCCATTATAGAAGGGCATTGTAAATGTAAAAATATCTTCTTTATAATTTAACTTTATAACTTTAGCAGATTCGAATAAGTGTTTTAACTCTGTGCTCTTTCCGATTAGTTCTGAAAATAATATCTGTTTATCGCATTGTTTACTCAATCTAATCTTACCTGATTTTTCAACAAAGTAACCCTCTTTATCCTTGATTAATTTTAATCCAAATTTACTATGACCTTTTAGTGGTTTCATTTCAAGTTTTCCCAATTATTTCCAAAAGTATCTTTTAAATATCTCAATACAGGCATAGGCACTAAGATTTGAATATCTAATAATGCCATTACTTTAGTTTTTCTATTAGGGTCTATTATTATTTCAATAGTCAATCCATCTTTGCTAACTGTACCATCAATAATCTTTACCCATCCTAAATGTTCTAAATCAGTAATAATATCTATTCTATCAACAATATTACTAACTCCAAATGAAATACAATTAGTCACCATTTTTTCTCCATTATAAAGAACGCAATCTAAACAGGTGCGTTTTAAAAGCCAACAATCTATATGGGAAGAAACAACATCATAAAGTGCTTGTTGCTTCGGTTCTAATACAGGAGTAGGTTTAATCCCTGAAACAGTTAAATCCTCTGTTCCTATTCTAACAATTTTATCTCTCGGCAATTCGGTCTCTTCAGGTTTATCAAGATGAATTCTTCTAAATCTTTTTCTCAAATAATCAAAATCTTCCTTATAATTTTCTAAATATTTGTCAGCGATTTTGACAGCTTCATCTACTTTATTTTCAATGACTAATGAAAAAACATCATCCCATAATATCACGTTTTTTGACCAAGACCATTTCGCTTCTATATACCTTCTATTTCTAAGCCCTATTGCCTTGCGTAACTCAGGATACTTATAAAGCATATGTAATCTGGTATTCATTTCTATTACACAATCTTCTTCAGGATGAATAGGCACTAATAATTCTCTATCAATTAACATTCTAACACCACCACAGTCAGTAGAAATAACTGGAATACCACATGCCATAGCTTCTAAGATTACTCTCGGCATACATTCTGATACACTTGTTACTACCAGAACATCTAAAGATTGATAAAATTCTTTCATGTGAGTATTTGTTTTTATTCCCTGTCTTCTCTGTGCTTTCCAATCGCTTTTAATCTTGACTGGAAAATCTAATTTAGGTAATAAATGAGTGCGTTTAATTCTCTTATGAGCACCACCTGCCCAACCAACTACTAATTCTTTTTTCTCTGTATTATAAAGTTTCTTATAATCAGGATAAAAAGCATGAGTATCAACTGATTCAGGTAGAAAAATTACAGGGTATTCATCGTAATGAAACTTTGCAAATTCATAGGTCTGAGGAGAAATAGTAACTATTAAATCAGCAAAATCATAATTTCTTTTCTCTGCAGGACTCCAAAATACAGGACTTCCTGCATAAGCACCTACCACTTTTATTCCTTTAGAATGGGCTATCTTTGGGATAGTTGTAGAACAAGCACGATTAATATCAGGACTATGAATATAAAGTAAATCTAAATTATCATAATAAGTCCCATTATGCTTAACATATTTCATGTAATGTCTGGAATATTTAATATGCTCTTTCGCTAAGAAGGCATAAGCCCAAAATTCCTGGTCTCCTTGTCTTAAAATATTATACTTTTTCATTATTCTTTTCTCCACTTACAATCGTATTCGTCTCCCCAACACATTGTTTTTAATTTTCCACATTCAAAAGTATATTCATCAAAATAAAACCATTTAAGATAATTACACTTCCAACAAGGACTTTTTCTATTGTCCCATTTAATTATTATCCTAACTATCCAGAAGCAATTTTTTAATTTTAAAAAATGACATAAATCATGGATTAAATGTAATAGTTTAGAAATCATTACTCACCTTTTTGAAAGTTAAAATAATTGTGCACTCGTATTCATCAAGCCCAAATTTCTTGAAAATTTTATAGGCTTCTTTAACTTCTGCACCTGTATCGGAACAAAGTAACCCTTCAGGCATTTCTTTAAATGACATTGATTGGACACTAATTAATATTGCTTCTCCATACGTTTTGCCATTAAGGACAACTCTAAATTGTTTATCTTTTAAAGACCTATAATATTTCCACTTCTTATAATCGTATTTACGAATAGTGGTAAATATTTTCTGGTCGAGCTTTTGATTCCAATTATGACTGAATTTGATTAGATTCATTTTATAACTCCTTTATCATATCTATTACATCAACGTAAGGAAGTGGCGTTACAATCGGTTCACCAGCATGTTTTTCACAAATAGGATAATCTATACCATCTACTTTTGCAGTCATTATAGCTTCTTTTTCGCATATTATACATTTCATTTTATCACCAACCATTCCCCATATTTTACTTTGTCATGTATTCCAATAGCGTCAAAAACTTTGAATTGTTCAGAAGTTAATCCATTTGTTGATAAAAATTCAAGAACAGCTTTTTTTACTCCTTCACAAGCATGATAATCATGCCCACAAATTATTCCACCTTTTTTTACTTTAGGATACCATACTTCTAAATCTCGGCTACACCCTTCATAATAATGGTCAGCGTCAACATAAACAAATTCAAGTGAATTATCTTTATAATATTTACTTGCTTCTACAGTATCAGATACCCAAATACTTACTGTTTTATTTTCTTCAAATTTTTTAACTACTATTTTATAATGTTCATTATAATCATATCTATCTTTTGCACCATCAGGAGTAATCCATAAATCAATCAAATGTAACATTTTAACATTTAACATGCTTAATAATCGTTCAGCGTTTTCGCCTTTCCATACACCTAACTCTACACCAACAACTTCTTTATTTTTAAAATAATCTTTCATAAATTCTATTGAAGGTCTCATTCCAAAATTTGACATTAGTTTTCTCCAAATTTAATTTCTTTTTCCATTCGTATTATAAAATTATGTTTATTACCATAAGTTTCAGCAAAGACACCAGATATACATTTATCTTTTATTTTAAATTTATAATCAATTTTCCCATCTAAAAGTTTTTTCATAAAATTTACATTAACTAATGTTAATCTTAATTCTATTATTTGAACTGAATTTATAAACGATTCACTTTCTGGATAGTCAGCACCAATAAATTCATTAGTTATTGTTAAATCTTTAAGAACACCAATAGGCTTATTCCTATAATAAACTTTCATTATATCTTCCCTTTCAAATGATAAAGTATTTGATTTTGAAACATTCCATCTACACTCAAAAACCAAGAATACCAATTTTTAGCTTTCTGTAATATCTGGTCATACTGCACAGAATCAATTCCTTTTAATATTGTCTCTGCCATATGCCAATCACCAGTTCCTAAATATCCGCAAACAGGAATTTTTATACAAGGAAAACTATTATAAGTATCATGATATATTTCTGTGGAAATTATACATCTATTAGCTATTACACTATCAACTATTCTAAAAGGAGTGCTAAGACATAGACCAGCCATATTGATTGAATATTTGCCCATAGATAAAAATTTAATATACTGTTCATATCCATCAGTTTTAACACCATTAGGATACTTTGTAAGATAATAACTATAATCAACTATCTCCTGTCTTTCCCTATCTTTAAGATGTTCTCTATCTTTAAACATTAATTTGGCTTTATTTCCAAACACAGACTCAAATAAATCAAATACTTTTAATCTGTTTTCAGTCTGTAACCTATGAATCCCTGCACCTGCCATAGAAACCACTGTATACTTTGGATTTTGAATATAGCGATTCCATTGCGTTAATTCATTAACTTTATAGGGCATTTTAAATGCTCTTCCATGTAAAAAAGGCTTTACGTTATCCATCATTTTTAATTCCCAATCTTTAAGTCTGTATTCAAATCCATCAGGATAAGCGTTTAACCTTGCTAAATTCCAAAGAGCAGATGAATAATTAGATTTCAGAAGAATATAATCTTTAGTATACTCACCTAATTTTTTAACTATAGCAAAATCATCTCTGACATCTATAAAAATAGGATAATCATTTATGAAGATAACTTCGTAATATTTCTCTTCAAAAAAAGGATTATCTATTTCTTCTATCTCTATAGTCCCTCTATCTCTAAGAGTCATAAGACATCTCCATAAATACCAAAAATAAGTTTTGTGTTTTAATGTTTTTGAAATCTTTACTTTTTCCATTCTACCTGTCCTGCTATTTTGTCCAGTAATGCTCTTTTTACTCTTGCTAATTCTGCAATACTTTCTTCTCCAATATCATCTCTCAAAGTATTACAAACGTCAACATATTCTGAAGCTATTTTCTTTTGAGTTATTTTATTTACCAAAGTAATTTCAAGAGCTAATTTATTACCTTTTATTATTGGACATTTTGAACATACAATAGCAAAAGGATGTGTAGTAGCTAATTTTACACATAAAATTTCATCTTCGATTCCTAATACCTTTTCAATCTCATTTGATAAATATTTTTCTTTTCTCCCAAACATAATAATCCTCCTTTAATATGGTTCATATTCATAAATTTCTTCTTCATAATAATCATACTCAATCCCATTATGCTCACAAACATAAATAGTTTTACTTCTATTATTTTTAAAAATTTTAATAATTTTACCAACACCAGGCATAAATATTATACCGAAACTATTTGGGTTTGCTGATACTAACATTCTTAATTTAAATTTATTCATTATTTCCCACCTTTTACATAAACTATTTTTTCTCGTTTCCACTTTTCGCATTGAGCACATCTACTATAAGCATGTTCCCCATAAACATTAATTCTTTCCCAATAATGTCTATTATGATAATCCTTTTCACAATAAGTTAAATCGCTTTTCTTTTTCATTATCTCTCCTTTACATCCAAGTCCAATTTCTAAAACACTTCGAACATGCGTCTATTTTCTTATTAACAAAATCATCTCTAAACTTTCTGCATTTATCAGAATTCCAAACAACGAAATCCCAAATATTCCCAAACTTTTCTTTATTACATGGAAATACTGAATTGCAAATACTCAAGTCTCCATTACCATCTATCCCTACCATTCTCCAAGCAAAATTACAGACTTGTTTCCCACCAGATTTATCAATCAATGTAGGATAAGTTTTAACAATAGAAGCTTCAGGCATCTTTTTTACTTCTTCAATGAATTTCCAATGAGTATCTTTCTGTAAAACTAATCGCCAAAAATCTTTATCATCTCCTTCTTTATGATGAGGTAATAAATTATGCAGATGTAAAGTCTTTACTCCCAACGAATGAACCAATTTAATTAATTCTGGAACAAATATTAAATTCTCAGTGGTAACTACAGAGCTAACATATGCAGGAATAGGAGAAGATACTAAAGCTCTAATCCCATCTAATACAGTTTCCCATGTTTTTGTTCCTGTAGTCTTTTCATGTAATTCTGCACAATGACTATTTAATGATACAGAAATATAATCTGGTTGATACCATCCTACTAATCCCGATAATTTTTGAGTTAATAATGCACCATTAGTAATTAATCCTACAACCTTATTAGCTGATTTTAAGGTTTGCAAAACAGGGACTAAATTATCACTTAGTAATGTTTCACCAAAACCACAAATACATACTCCTTTAATAGAAGGAAATTTTCCTATTAAAGCACTTGTTACCTTTACATCAGCGTCTGGTGCTCCACCTTCAAAATTTCCAAGTTGCCTTGCACACCATATACATTTAAAATTACATTTAGAAGTTAGATAAATAGTTGCTTGATGAGGTCGTTCCATAAATCCATCTACTCTTTTAAAATCTATTCTTTTCTTTCTAACATCTTTCTCTTCTTCCATTTTGTTATCAGAATAAATACTCGATAATGCCCCTGCAATTGCATAAAAATTAACAATTGTAGGATTCTTTCTAAAAGCATTAAATAATTTCTTAGGAAGTCTTTCGAGCCATACATATTTATAAAGTTTAAACTTTTCCATTAAATTATAATAGCGTTCAAAGATTCCTTCCTCTGTCCAGTTAGGACTATGTTTCCCAACAACTTCTTCCCTTAATGCCTGTTCATCATCAAATACATATCCATCCAATCTCATTCTTTTCATCTGTTCAACTTCACATGAAGGATGGTCTAAATTATAAGGATATTTTTTAAAGACCTCATAATCATAAATTTTGACTCCATAGAGTTTAAAATCCAAATGAACATCTAATAATTGAAAACAAGTAAACGGATGACAGTCATCATTACTTTTCATAGTATCATACATCTTTTCTATAGCGTCAGGATTTAATATCATATCATTATCTACTTCAATATAATATTTTGTTTTGCACCGATTAAGCATTTCCTGAAAGGCTTTAGATAAAGGAAAATAATCTTTAATAACTTCTACTTTAAATCTGACTGTCTGATATTTTAATGCCTGAATACAATCTTTATAATTTACATCTCCTGATGTTGTAATTATAAAAACTGTTAATTCTTCTGATAAATTCCTCATGCTAATATCTCCTTAATAGAGTTTAAATAATTTCCTGCTTCGTTCTTCTCCAATTTCCTTATAATTATTTAAGCAATTAGTATTTTGGAGAATGAACTTAACAAAATCTTCAGGTTTATAATTCCTATAAAAATCATTATAAAGCTTCCCTTGATGGTCATGGGCTTGAAAATAAAGTTCTTTACAATGTATCTTCTGAATCATTAATCTTAGTTTTTCATGTAATTGTTCTGTTTTTATAAAATGATGCCAAATATTTAAAGCTAATACAATATCATAATTATAACTATCTAAATTAAACATATCATCTAAAATAATCTTAAATTTTTTATCTTTTGCTATTCTCATTTTTTCCATTATATGAACCATTCTTTCACTTCTTTCTACAGCAGTGCAATCAAAACCGATGGTTTCAAATTTCTGGCATAACGCTCCCCATAATGCTCCAATGTCTAATACTGTGCCAGAGGTTATCCCTAAATTTTCTTTAATTTTATTGTATCTATATGTAGAAGACCACTCAGACATAAAATCTCTAAAATCTATATGGTCTATTGTCTGATAAGTTTTATTTTTAGCTCCCCAAGATTTCTTGTTAAAGTCATAAAGACTTAACATAAAATCAACCCAAGTTTTGTGTCTTACAGCGACCCTTACAGGTATTTTTTTTATTCCTAAAATTATTGCACATGCTACTCTGTGGTTTCCATTAAAAAATAATAGTTTACCATCATGGTCTACAATTGTAGCTATCTCGTCACTACCATCTCTATCTCGTATATAGCCAACTTTTTCTCGCATTAGTTGTTCTTGAGATTTCATTCCATACTTTTTAATAGAATTATACACTGTTGTCCATTTACTTTCAAGCATTTTGATAAATCCTGCTTCTGTCTTATATCCATAATTATCAATCCCATTTTTAAGGTCTTTTACTATTGTCTGCCATCTTTTTCTTTGATATTCTCTTGTTTGATTTAAAGGGATTCCTTCGATTAAAAATTGTCGTAATGAAGTTATAAAAAAATTATCTTTAGAAAAAGGTATTTTTTTAAGGTCTCCGTCTAAAATACTTCCCCAATCTTTTCCCCAATCTTTTTGTAAATAGATTTGTCCAATAAAACCATATTTTATATCGCTAATATTCATCCAATAAGTTTTAGACCAATCAAATAGTTTTTTATCTATCATTTTAATATTTCCTCACATATTTTGTCAGGGTTATGAAAATATCGAGCTTTATCTTGTATTAATTGTCTATCCCACGATTGACATTTGGCACTATAAATTGTTTGATAAAGAGAATCAAAATTATTCCATTTACAAATTAATCCTGCTTTATATTGTAAAATTCTATTTTTATTAGGAACAGTATCTTCACCTACAACTGGTATTCCACAGCATAAATATTCTACCAATTTAGAACTTAATGCTCCTGGTTTTTTATAAGGGTAAAAACAAATAGCTAAATCTGCATATCTTAGATAAGGAAAATGAGTCCCAAAAGTAAATATTCCACCACTTCCTATAACTTGAATATTTGGAGGAAGTGATTTCATTTCTTCTTTAGTAAATCTTCTACATATTTTTCCATCATAATAAATACCACCTAATACTATATTTTCTCCAAGCTTCGCTAAATCTCTGAAATTATTTAAATATCTATTATTGAAAATTCCTGTAAATATAATACGAAACTTTTTATCGGGATAAGGATTATCTCCAGTATCCATTAATTCAAATTCAGGACTTGTCCAGGCTATAGGTCTTATATCTTTATTAGGATATTTTGTTTTCCATTTTTCAAGAATTATAGGAAGTTCAGGAATAAAAACAGTATCAAAATATTGTCCTATATCTCCTTCGTCTCCTCCTTCTAAATAAAGAATCTTTTTACCTTTAAATTCCTTGAGTATTTTAATTGCAAACTCAGCTTCATTTCTAAAACTATTAAAACCCCTAAAAAATAATACATCATAATTCTGCCAATCATTAGGTGTCAATTTTTCTCCTATAAATTCTACTTGATGTCCTAATTTTTTCCAAGTGCGAAAATGATTAAAAACATGGTATCCTCCTATATGATTAGGATACTTCTTAATTTTTAAAAGATGATAAGTGCTATTTAAACATTTGATTAATATTTTCAATTTAAAACTCCTGGTAAAATATACCCCAAAGACTCAATACAATCATGTTTTATAAGTTTATTAGCAAAATGAGAATAATTATTTGGCTTACATTTAATTTCTAAAACATATTCGCCACAAGCTGCATAATTGGGTCTGGTAATATTTAATAATTTACCATTAAAATAATATCTTTTATTTTCAACATCTAAATACCATCTACACCATTTTTTAGTTAATTTATAATGTGATATTTTTATGATTCCGATTTCTAAAATAATATAAGGAGAAGTTCCTAAATATCCTCTTGTTGGAGACAAGTATTGTATTCTTCCATATTTATTTATAATATTACTTTTCATTTCTTCCTCGCTATTACTGTTACCATTACCCAATCTTCTATCCAATGAACAATTTCAAATCCTACCTCTTCTAACATTTTTCTTAATACATCTCCGTAGAAATGATAAGCATGTCCAAAAGGAGCTTCCATCTCTCTTTTAGTATCAAGCTCTTCAAGGAATGTTTTTAGCATAAAAACACCACCAAATTTAATCATGTCGGCTATCTTTCGCAAATCTTCCATAGGGCTATAACTATGCTCTATATAATCCATCATTATTCCACAATCATAAAGTTTATCAATATTATAATATCTAAACTCTCCTACATTATAATTTAATCCAAATTCTTTTCTGGCGATTTCTACACAGTATTTATTAATTTCACAACCATCATAAATTATATTCTTATATTTCTCTTTGTAAAAATATCCGAGCCATCCTATACCTCCACCTACTTCAAATATATCTTCAGGGACTCCATTAACTTTCATTAATTTTTCCAAATAAGGAGCATAATAACTTCTTGTAATATTTATTTGCTCTTCTCTATTTTCAACTTTAAAATATGAAGCATTGTCATAAACAAATAGAGCTTCTTTCTTTGAAGTCTCATAAGTCCCGAACCCTGCTTTAATCATTGAAGAAAACTTAATACGAGGGGAATAAAATCGTAGTTTACATTTCTGACATTCAACTAAAGAATGATGTGTATTTTTAACATTATAATATATTTGTTTATGATAGAAATAATCACTTCCACAATAACCACAAAGAGGGAATTCCCAATCTTCTTTTTCCCAATTATATTTAAAGGGATTTCCTCCTTTATCTCTGAAATTTAACATAGATAATTCATCGTTCATTTTATCTCCTTATAAATATATTTTAACATCTTTGCGTTTAAAAAATTTCTTGCGTTTATTTACATACCAACCATCTGTCGCTAAACCTATAAATTGATTTAATCTTGAACTCCCATTCGCACATTTTGTTGAGCCAGACCCAAAATGAAGAACATACTTTCTCCAATCTTCAAATACTTCAGGTTTATATCCCTGGCTCTTCAAAAAATAAGAAATATAAAATGCAGTATCAAGCATATGATTATCTATGGTAAGTCTATGAGGTTGAAAAGATAAACCTAAAGACTTTAAAAGCTTAATATCATAAAAACCTACTTGAGGATAAATCCATTCATATTCGTGCCATTTACCTTGCCAACCACCATATTTAAAACCTCGATTAAATGAATCCTCACACTTTTCTATAATGCCTTTTTTTAAAAACAATATATCTATGTCAAAGGTTATCATTAAATCAAAGTCATGTTTATAACAGTATGAAAGTGCAACATCCAAACCTGCACCATGAGTTTTCTTAGAATCTTTATTACGGAGATAAATTAAACCTAAAGATTTTAAAAATTTTGATTCTCTACTTCCTTTTGGATTATTGTCTATAACTAAAAGAGAATAATTAGGATAGTATTTCCTAAAAGAACCTATAAAAACCTTAGCAAAATTATAACTATAGTATGCGTTTATAACAACTATTGATTTCATTTAGTTCTCCTTTTATGTTTCCTATAAAAATCTTCTAAAGAAATAATATTCATTAATTTTTTCTTATTTTCCTTAAAATATTCATAAGTAAATTTCTCTTTGAAATAAGAAGCTTCTAAGTCTGCAGGAGAATATATAAATCCATTATAATTATCATATTCCCAAACACTTATCCCCCAATCACAATCTATAGTTTCAAAACAATATCCTTTATATTTTAAAGCCACAACAGCTTTCCAAACGTCTCCTGTCCAGTCACCTACTAATTTACATCTACTTCTTAATTGATGTTCTTCCTGTGAAGGCAAACAGTCATGAAGCAATATTATACCACCTTGATTTAAATGTTTGACAGAGTTCAAAAAATCTTTTACTACTTGTTCGGAACGATGTAACCCATCTATAAAAATCAAGTCATATTTAATATTCTCAATTGTTCTAAAAAATTCATCAGAAGTCATGTGATAATCTGCAGGATAAGCAGGGTCTACTCCTGTTTTTTTCTCACATTCTACCATATCAAAGTTATGTTTATATGCTGACCCTATTTCCAAATAATTAACATAATTGTATTTCTTTATTAGATAATTTATAACTTCAGTTCTACCCTTCATCTTCTTCATATCTCCTTATAGCTTCTAAAAAACTCTCTGCAGATTTTATTATTCCTCCACATTTCTCTGCCTGATAAGTATTAAAATCACTAATATCCCTTCTTATATCATTATTTTTTAAAATATCCAAATAATAAGGGATTTCATTTAAATCGTTATACAATAATATATCTGAATCGTGTCCATTGAACCATAAACTTTTATGATTTTTATTATTTACAGCAATTACAGGAAGTCCTGCATAGATAAATGCTTTTACTCTATTAGAAGTTCTTCCTAATCTATTTTGAGTAATTATCCCTATATCATATTCTTTAAATTGTTCTATGAGAATTTTATCATAATCTTTATCAAAGAACCGAGAATAATGAGGTTGAAAAATTTTTATTTTATATCCTATGGTGCAAAGTTTTTCTGTCCGTTCATTAGTTATTATCGTAACATCATCAGTAACTTTTTTAATTTGTTCAACCGCAGGAATAAAATGTTCTTCTAAATTCTTTGAATATCCCATAGTAACCACTTTTAACTTATCAGTTTGTCTATGGTTCTCTTTCTTTGTAACATAATCCCACTCTTCATTTATCAAATAACAATGTTTATTAGGATGTCTCCTTCTATACTCTTCTTTCCAATCAAGAGAAGGGCATACAAAGAAGTCAAACATATCTTCTGTTTGTATAGGAAGTCTTTGGTCATTAACTATCAAGACTTTTTTGCAAAGATATTGAGAGGTAAAAAAATATACATCTCCTATGTCTGGCTTTAGAAAAAATACATAATCAGGATTAGCTATTTTTTTTCCTGTATTCCTTGACCTGAAATAATAATCTGCATTGACTCCGAGATTCTGTAATCCCCGAACAGGATTAATCCCTAACAATTTATGGGAAGCACCATCCCCAAGAAGTAAGAACTGGATAGAAATTTTATTATTAGTTATTATCATAATACTCCTATTTCTTTTAATTTATTTTTATTTAATACTTCAATCCTTATATTTTTATATAATCTACGAAATTTCCTAAATTTTTTCTTGGCATCGGTTCTCCAAAACCCCTTTATTTCAATATGTAAATCAAATTTAGGTAAATAAAAATCTGGTGTATAAGTTGTATTTTTTAGGTCAAATGTTTTAGATTCGTATTGCCATCTAATATTTGAGAGTGTTAAGAATCGAGCAAAATTAAGTTCCCAAGATGAACGCATCCAAATATTTTTATATTTTCCACTTTTACCATGATGTCCTATTTTTCCAAACATAGGATTTTTCTTTCCTGAATGTTTGCCCAAATTTACTAATCTCATATTTTTCAAATGGTTTTTTGAAAAAATTTTGCCTTTACTACCGCAAGACCTGCATAATCCAGAACCATATAATCCTGAACAAAGTCCTATTTCATTATTACAATCTTTTTCTTTGCAATAATATTTTTTTGATGTTATCCCACCTTTCCAATTATTATGCAATTTTCCTTTTTTTGAACAAGATTCACATCTGCCTTTACCATATTTCCAATTAGTATAACAGATTTTATTTATTTTACATGTTCGACAATAATGTTGCATCTTTTTCTTCACTTCTTTTTCGCTTCTTTAGGTGGTGGAGACTGTGTTGGTTTCTCTGGTCTTACATCGTTTTTTGGTGGAGGATTATATCCTTCTTTTGCGGTTTTCTTTTCTTTCTTTTTCAATGTTTTTTCAAGTTGACTCTCTTTTATTATTTCACCAGCAAATAAATCAATATATCTATTATGCACCATTCCACGATGAATCAAATCCCTATAAAACTGTTTCTTCATCTGACGATTAGGAAGCTGATGTTCAATCCCTTTTAAGAATAAATATGCTTGGCGAACCTCTTTTGCAAACTGGTCTCTTCTCTTGCCAATTATTTTATTCTGTTTTTTAAGTTTAATACTTTTTATCCATTGTTTAATTTTCTTTATCATTATTTTTTATCCTTTCCATAAAAGTCATTATCATCCGATTTCGAAAGCCTTACTAATTTTATCTTCTCTTCTCTTGAATGTTTCATACCTGCTATAAATCCTTCAATTTCACCCTCCATAAAAATTGAGTTTGTTTTGTAAATAGTTCTTCCTTCTTCTGATTCTATTGACATTGCATAATAATTAGAAACCAGCCATGTATCTTTGCCTTTATAATGAGTAATTATTCTTAATATCATTTTCCATCCACTTCTATAATATTATTAGCCAATCCAGTTAATTGTTTTTTATGTGTAACCATTATTATTTGCCTATTCATCTTTGTTGATAATGCCATTAAAAAAGCACCTGCTAATTCTATGTATTCAATAGAGACAAATTTAAATGGTTCATCTAATATTAAAGTAGCTTTATCTTTCCTTTGATAGAGTTCTAAAATAACACTTCGTAAAGCTAACGAGATTACATCCATTTGCCCACCTGCAGAAGTATCTCTTGGGTCTACAGATTTCTTACAATAAGGAGTAGTAATATTAAATTTTACTTCCTGTAAATTTCCACGTCTTCCAAATTCTAAATCTAAATTATATCCTTTACCAAATACAGATTGTAAAGCATTAGTTACTACAGTTTCGAATCCGTCTTTAATTGTCTTTCTAATTGTCTGTTGAACAATGTCTAATACTTCGACAGCTTTTTTATATTTATCATAATTCCGTTTATTTATTTCAATGGTCTTAGTAGCTTCTCCTATCTGTGTAGTAAGAAGTTTTATCTGACCATCTAAATTAGCCTGTTCATTTTCTAAGGCGTTCAATTTTTGTGAACATTGCTCTAATGTGAACATTATTTCTCCTGAATTGCTAAATAAAGTAATTCTACTTCTGTCTTATGAACTATTTTAACACTTCCAATTTTATATTCATATCCATGATAAAACCAATCTTTATCATTAAGATTTCCTTCACATTTTTTATAAATGCCTAATGTTCCTATTGTAAGACACCATTGAATCCCTCGTATTGGAAAGAAAGTTTTTAAATCTATTACATCATAATCCCAATAAGGAAAACCTTTTGTTTTTACATGAATAAACATTATTTCTCCTTTCGCATCTTGCGATTCGCATATTGTGAAACCATTTCCATCTTACGCACAGGCAAAAACGATTGTAATCCATGCCCATAATCTTTTCCAGGTAATTCTATCCATTGCTTCAGTTCACTTCTCCAACGACCATTTTTAGTTATAATTTCAATAATTTTACAACCAGCTTCTAATAATTGAATTAAAGTATATGATTGAATTCCATAGCCCTCTTCAATGACCATAAAATGTTTAGCCGAAACTATTTTTGTAAACACAGTTCCTTCTAAAGTGCCAACGACCACAATTTTACCTTTTTTCTTATCCCAAGTCTTAAATACTTTAAGCATTTTATATTCCTAACAACTCTTGAAGTTCTTTAAGTTTATTCTCTATTTTAGTTTTTTTCTCTTCTAACCAAGTTTCTGAATCTTCTTGTTTTATTCCTAACTCCATTAACTCGTCTAATAAAGTTTGTGTATTTTCAGAAAGAGTCTTCTTTTGTTGTTTAAGTTTAGCTTCCTCAAGTCTTTGATTTTGGACAAAGTTTTCAATAACTTTTAATTGTTCTTTATAATCCATGATTTACCTTTCGTCTCCCGAACCTTTGATTTTATTCCTCTGTTTACGAGATTCTAATTTAACCATATTATATTCCAAAACTTTAGTTAAATTTAAACCTAATTCATCACATAATCTGGCACTATACCATAAAAAATCTGAGATTTCTTTTTTCAATTTTTTACGGATTTCCAAATCAAGTTTCCCTTTCTTATCTCGTATTACTTTTTTTACTATGTTTGCAATTTCTCCTGCTTCTCCAACTAATCCCATTGTAACATAATATAATCCTATTTTTTGAGGATAAATAGCAGTTGTTCTTGTCCATTTTTGATAATCATACGCATCTATAGTTCCTGTTAGTAGAACATTATCCTCTAATTTTAATGCTGACATTTCTTTAATAAACTTTGTAGTTTTAGTTATATCAACTATTTTCTTTATATTTGTAGGATATTTTTTTAACCAATTCATACATTTTTTTAATTGTATTTTTTTAATATTTAAATAAGGTAATAGATTCTTTCCAATTTCTATTGCTTTGGTATTTAATTCAAAACTCCATCTAATATTTCTACCTTGTTTATAAATATTTCCACCCACATTTTTCTTTAACCAATTAGCGAAAGAAATTTCTCTTCTATCTATTGTTATCATAAATCTAATTCTTGGCTTTGCACAATTCTTAGATTTACTTGCTAAAATACAACCATCTCCGTCAAAATATCCTGCAAACCAATTATAATTAAATTTTAAACTTTCATCAAATTCAAATCTGTAATTTGAATTTCTTCTCTTTTTATCTATAATTGTTTTTCTATTATATGGAGAAGAAACCTCATTAAATAATATCCCTAAACAATACCCTGCTTGTTTTTTCTTAATTATTAAATAAGGATAAATTTGATTTAAAAGTTTTCGTGCATCGTGAGATATAAATTGATAATACCAACTTTTTTGGCATTTACTATAAATCACTTGACCGAATTTTAAATTGTTTTTTAAACTAAAAAGAATAAAAGGAAATGTTTGAGCTATTGTAACTCTTACAACAGGATACATTTTTCCACTGGTAGATTTATTATAACTCAAAAAAATATTACCATCAGAATCTATTAATCCTGCTATATATTTCCAAGAATAATTAAAATCCATAATTATCTCCAAAATATTAAGGCATTTACTATAGTCAATAAAATGCCTATTACTTTAGTTTTCCAATTTCCAGACATTAGAGAAACACCTAAATAACTTATCAACATCATTACATAAAAAACATAATACATTATCATTCACTACCTCTCGTCTACCTCGCAGGGATGATTAAATTAATCAAGGAATTCATCCCTGCCATTAAATAAAACTATTCTTTCTTCTCCTCTGGCTTTGCTTCTTCAGCAGGTTTGACATCTTCAGGTTTAGTATCTTCTGGTTTGACATCTTCTGGCTTCTCATCTTTCTTCGCTTCAGGTTTCGGAGCTACTGTTGGTGCAACCTCTGCTGGTTTTTCCTCTTTCTTCGGAGTTTTCTCAGCTTCTGGTTTTACCGCTTCAGCTTTAGGAGCTTCAGGAGTTACTTTTTCTTTAGTTTTCTCTACTGTTGGTTTCTCTACTTTAGTAGTAACTTCCTCTTTTGGCTTCTCGTCATCTTTCTGAGTTTTTAAAGCTTCTGGTGTTATTTTTTCGCCTTCTTTCAAAACCTGTGCTACTTCTCCTTTATACATTGCACATTCTACAATAGGAGTAGTCATAGCCATTTGTATTTGATTTCTCTCAACAAATTTAGCAAGGTAGCAATTATCCAATTCGCCTGGTTTATGAGCAGGACATGAACCACATAAACTAAGTTCATTACCTTTCCCTTTTAAATCCTCTCTGACAAATCGTGTGAAACCATTTACTGTGTATTTAACAATACCTTTTCCCATCTCTTTTCACCACCTTTCTTTTATAACTTTTTTTCCCAACTAAAACTAAAATTCAAAATTGTAATTTCTCTCAATATTTTACCCCAATAAATATCTAATACTGTCAAATTGAATCCAAGAAGATTCCAATAACTCTCAATTTTAAACTTCCAGTTTTTATTCTGTTTGTTTGTCATTATTCTCCTTCACAAATTGCTTTATATCTTCCAAATTCTCAAGAATTAATTTCGCTTTTCCAAGTCCAAAACTGAAAGGGAAACTATCATCTTCAGTTCTCAGAAGTTGAATTACAGGTCTACCTTTAAATTCACTTTTATTAATCATCTTCACACTCTCCTATTCTTTTTTTGATTTCATCCATAACTTCTTCATCAACTTTCGATTTCTCTCCAACCTCGCTAACAATCCCCAACATGTCTAAAGATTGAATCTTCGTTGATTTCAAACTGTTAATAAATATCTCTAAATTGTCTTCATTTAATTTTGCTTCATCTAATGCCTTGATGTCAAATACTTCTTCATATAGTTTAGCGGTTTTTAATTCTATGACCTCTACTTTCCCCTTCTTCGTATCCAGAATCGCAACTTTTGGTCTGCGAGTATAATCTTTTTCGTGAGCAGTTAATCTTGCTATTGCCCCTAATCCTATAAAAGTAGTATTTCCGACGTTTTGAAGCCCTATTTCATGATGATTATGTCCAGTAATTACGAAATCATAATTAGTCCTTACTTCTTTATAAGGAATATGCAAAGCAGTATAAGGTAATTTCTTTTCAGTAATCATTGCATGAATAATTGCAATATTTATTTCTGACTTAACTAAATCTCCATTCCATAATAAAGTTCTGCTTATATCTGCTTCTATTCCATGATAATATTCATAGCCTGTAACAGTTACTTTTTCTTTATTATTTTGATAAAATTTACATTGTTGTAATAATTTATTATTTCTAAATATATGAGCAAGTGTTGAAGCGTCTGAATTTTCCCAATGTCCATTAATCATTGCATGATTTCCTGCCAATGTATAATAAGGGATTCCATTTTTTTCTATAAGGTCTACAACTTTATCACAAATAACTAAACTAATAATAGGTGCATGGAATAAATCACCAGCGTCTAAAATTAATTTGCATTTCTTTTTCTTAAAAATAGAAAGAGCTTCTCCAAATTTCTCAATAATAGATTCATAGAAATTATCAATTCTATTTTCGGGGTTTTTCCCTCGAATGTGGACATCACTTAATATACCAATCTTCATTAAACTTCACCATTCTCTGTTTTTACTTCTTCTTTTACTATTGAATAATATTTAACATACTTAATAGAAACACCATCTCCTCTTTCTTTTACTCCTTCTACTAATTTATGTCCTATAAGTCTTCCCAAAGCACCAACGTATGTTTCTCCGAGCTTTGTTTTTATTAACTCTGCACTTACTCTGTCTTCTGACCCTTTAATAAAATCTAATAACTTTTGTTCTTTCTCCGATAAATTACCCATTACTACCTCCTATTTTTTTACTTTAAAAATTGTATGACACCAATGACATTCTACTATTTTTTGTTTTTTTGTTTCCCAATTGAATGATTCACAATCAGGACAAGTCCAATAATACTCTTTAACCATTAACTTTACTGATTTCATTTAAAATGCTCCCAATAATTTAGCAACTATCAAACCTAAAACTACCCAACCTGGCGGTGTGAAAAATAAAAATATTAATCCTAAAACTACAATCACCACTAAAACGATTCCAATAATTAATACTACACCTTTTACATTTTCTTTAAAACTATACCAACTCATAATTCTAACTCCTTTGCTACGAACTCTTTAACATCTGCCCCACACTTTTGACATTTAATCGTGGGTATTTTGGCTACCAATCCATTATATTCTTCGATTTTAGCCCTTATTTCGCCTTTTAAGCCACTTTCTTTCTTACCTATGTCAAGGGTCTTATTAGCTATAATTATCAGCTTTTGGGCTATTTCCTGCACATTTGTATAGGATTCTATAGCATTGTTGAGACCTTTTACATCAGGGACTTCAATATCCTCTAATTCTATCTTAATATTGTTTAGTTCATTTTTATTAGATTTAATTTGAATTAGTAATTTTTTTACATCTTCGAATTCTTTCACTTCAACTTTTAAGGAATTAATTTCTGTATCTGGAATTAATTTTAGGTTGCCTAACAAAGTATCAACTTCTTTGCGTTGTATGACAACTTTTCCTAATGATGTCAACACTTCTCTACCACTATTATACCTGTCTTGTTGAGCTTGAATACTTTTTTCCCTTTTCCTACAGTCCAAATACAATCTTTGTTTCGTTTCCTTTTCCTTTGTAAGACTCTCAAGTTGCACATTTTTATCACCTATCTCCCCTTCTAATTGTTTATTCTCTTTACTGATTTTAAGAAGGTCTTTATTAAAGCTACCAATAACAAAATCTACAATATTATTTCCTGTAAGTTTATTTAAAACTTTATTTCTAAAAGTACCTTTCTCATTTAACATAAAATGTGAATCAAGCTGTGTCTGAATATTAAGTATAATCTTTTCCTTATCAATTTCTAAAATAGGAATATTAAATAATTGCAAGATGGGTTCAGGCACTTTCCTTCCAATGGAATCGAATTTCTCGATTTTACCATTCCTTTCTAATTCATATCTATTAACAGAATCAGATTTGGTTCTGGTAACTTTAGCTCCGTCTTTAACAATACTCACTTGCGTTTTTTTACTGCCATCTTTACGGATGGCTTCACTATCAAAATCATTTACCAAAACCCATCTTAAAGCCCTAATAATTGTAGTTTTGCCCTTACCTGTTTCTCCAACGAGCACATTAATCCCATTGGAGAAATCTATTTTTTTATGGGCAAATTGTTGAACATTAATTAATTCTAAAGAATCAATCATTCTATTTCGCTTTCATTAAATTTGAGAAATCATTCGACCACTCAGATATTTCATATTGTTCAGACATTTTTAACCACCATTTTTCAAGTTCTTTGACATTCTTTGTCTTTTTAACTTTATTTTGAACTTTTTTCCACAATTCAGAAGAGCAATTTAAAATGTAATATCCGTCTTTACAATATGCTATTTCATCTCCATGAGCAAAACTAAAATATCCATTGCTACCATCAACATTTAAAATCTCATTAGTTCCTTGTAATTTTAGAGCACTAACAATACCATCTTTATTTCCCATTACTTCCTCCTTTTTTCTTTACTTCCACAATAAATTAATCTCCTGAACATTGTGCATAGGTGATTTCTTCGAGATGTTAAATAGATACTGAGTAGCTGAAGAAAACTTATGTAGTTTATGATATGCGTAATCGTCATAGTCAATCCAACAACCATTTACCAGAAGATTAGTCTCAGGTGTTATTCTCAATTTCAATGCGGTATGAAAATGCCCAATTAATACAGCGTCATAAAATTCTCTATGTGCCAAAGTTGCAATATCTTTTACTGCCCTTTCAATACTATTTAAGGTAGCCCCTCTTACAGTATTTCCATGAGTAAGAAAATATTTATGTTCATAGATAGTAGCTGTATAATTATAACTTCCAGGCACTATGATTTCAACTTTTTTATTATTTTGAAATCTTTCCTTTAACATTATCCCTAATAGATATTCAAAACTATTAGTAGCATCTTCTGAAATATATTTAGAAGTTGTCCTTCCATGATTTCCAGGCACAGTTCTCCAAACAATTCGAGGGAATATTTCTAAACATCTTCTAATTATTTGACTCTTATATTCAAAACATTTAACAATTTGTTGACCTACTCCACAAACAATCTCTGCTTGTTGTCCGTCATAAATTCTATCATTTGTGATATTATCTCCTGCATCAAATACATGGAGAGTTTCTAAATTATAAGAAGGTTTATACAATTGATAAAATCGAAAGATACCTCTAAGATAAGCTTTCAATTCCTCCTCTTGTAATTCTTCGTTATAAGTTACATCTCCAGTTAAAGGATGTTTGTTAATCATGCCAGTGTGCATATCAGAAAACAATGCTGCTAAATCTTCCGTCTGTTTATGTTTCCCCCATGTAGTTTTTAATTTAATATGTTGAAATAAATCATTATAGGGTTCATAAATCTTTTTAGCATTGGACAAATATGTTTCTACTTCTTCAAAGACTTCTTTATGAGGGTGTCTTACTTTTTCTTTCAGGACTGTTTCCAAATCTTTTCTTAATTTGATTTTGCCCTGTCTCCTTAATCTCGCCCCATATCTTTGAATACTACGTTCAGCGACACCGAATAAATCTGATAATTCAACATCACTCTTTCCCTGATTGTAGATTTCAATAAATAGTTTCTCATTAATTTCAGGCATTGCTAAACCTCCTTTTCGGGGTTCTTATCTTTCTCTGCAGGTGTTCCTGTTGTTGCATTATTATTATTTACTACAGGTGAATATTTTGTTTGTTTCTTATTAATAGGTTTCCTTAACTCTGCACCTATTTTTCTCATGATACTAACTTGGTTAGACCGCATATCTCTTACCATTTTACAAATCAAATCAAAAGCTTTTAAAACTAATTTTTGAAAAAGTGGTAATTGTTTTGCTGCTCTTTGAATATCGCCTAACTCTTTGTTAAAATCTTCTTCTCTTATCATTACAGTTCTCCTCTTGATTTCAGGAAGGTAGGTATAAATACATTCCTTACCTTCCTACTATAAGTATACCACATTAAACCCTCATTTGTCAAGGGTTTATTGCTCTTTTTTTAAATCATCATAATTAGTGGATTCCTGGTCAGTTTTACCCAATTCCAAATTCTTAGGTTTTAAGTCCCCTAATAATTCAAAATCATGTTCTAACCCATTATAAACAGATAAGTTAAGGATTTCATAATTCCCATCTAATTCACGCAGAACATTACTTAATACTATCCTGCCCTGAATTAAGATAGTCCTTATTTTTTCCAATTTCTTATCGTGTATCTTTAGTATAAAACTCTCCATAATTTCCCTTTCTTAATTCTCAATAACATTTCTAAGAGCATTTAATTCAACAGGAGAAATCTTTACGTCATTACCTAATGCAGAAAGCTTAATCTTCTTTACATCAATTTTAACTTCAGTAGCTATAAGCTCTTCTACCTCTTTCTTAAATTTCTTGGAGTTCTTTTTAGGTATTGTTAAATTTCCAGTCTTTTTATCTTTTTCTCCCCACTTCTCAAACAATTTTTTTCTTGCTTTTTCGTAAGCTTCATACTCATTATCAAACGCCTGAACTGTCTTAATCAATTCAAAAGAAATTCTTACAGGTAAAGGGCAATTTAATATGTTCTGTAATCCGCCTCTCATTCCTAATAATTCTTTAATCTTAATCTTCATAATTCTTTTCTCCTTTTTCTGGTTAATAACATTAACATTATTTATTTTAAACAAGCCTTTTCAAACTTGGGAACTATATAATTCTCCATTAAATACATAAAATAAGCATACCAATAATCTCTATTATAATTTACTATTGCATTACATTTCCTACATAAACTAATTAAATTCTTTAAAACATTATTCAATTTATCATAATCTATATGATGAACTCCAAGAATAGAAGATAATTTATCAAATCGTTTATTGCATTTTTGACAAGTGCAGTCATCTCTTTTTCTTATAATTGATTTTACTTTTCGAAATTCATTAGGATAATAATCATTAGCTTTATCTTTTTTCCAAAAAGGACTTAATTTTCCTATCTTTGCACATTTTGGGCATCTTATTGACCTCCAACTAATATCTTTTCCACAATCTATACATTTATTATTAATAGTTTTTCCATGTTTAAGATTTGGACTTCCTAATATTTTAAATTTACAATTATTACAATACTTGCATTTTCTACTACTTAAAATTTTACCGCAATTTAAACAGTTTGGTAATCCTCCTTGCCAATTTGGATTTCCTTTATCTTTATATTTTTCACTTAAAACTTCACCTGTAGTTCTTCTTTTTATATTAAATTTTATTAATCTATTTCTAATAACCCAGGGATTGCATCCTATTAATTCTGCTATCTTTTTTTGAGTTAAAAATTGAATAACATAGTATTTTCTTAAAAATTCTTTTGAAATTTTATATTTTAATTTCATTCATACTCCATTTCATAGCTTCAAATATCACTCCCACTTTATTCAGAATATTTCTTTGAATCATTAAACCATAATCAATTTCAGAAACGTGGTCTTTATTATTCTTATCAAATGCCATCACATTTGTTATTATATCTTTTGGTTGTGTAGTTTTTACTAAATCTTTTTTAAAGTCTAATAGAAGAATTTCTTTCTTACGATAAACAATAAATTCTGCACCCCCTCCTAACTCATATAAATATCCTTCTGCTGTTTTTGTTGCCATCTTTTTATCTTTAAATAAATAAAGAGCTTCATTCTCTGTTCCTATTTTTATAGGTTTAATGTAAATGTAATAGTATAATTCTCCAAGTCTTTTCTTTAAAGGAGAAGCTGCTAATGCCCTGACCCAAATAGGAATATTTTTATACTTCTCTGGCTTCTTATTCATTTTACAAGGAATAGCTATATCTTCTATTGATAATGTTTTTAATCTTTCCATTTCTGATTTTATCCATTTAATTATATCTTCTTTAGATTCTTTATCCATTAATTTATTAAATAAAGTATCTTGAAATTTAACCATAAATATTGTAGAATCTTTTCTTTTAATTTCTACTCCTTTTATTACTTCTTTAAGCCCTGTTTTAGTTCTAAGATAACCTTTATACCTACAAATAGTATTGATAAACAATTTTTCAAAAAGCCCTTCACATTCAAAATGAATATCTAATTTTTTACCAAATCTTTCCATAGCCCATTCGACAATTAATTGATTTAAGAATTCAGAAATATCTTTCCCTTTATCATCAATCATTAATCCATCAGTATCTAAATAAATAACTTTATATCCTTTTTCTTCTACTTTATCTTTTATGTAATGTAAACAATCCCTAACAACAGAAGTAATAAGTGAAGTTATAGTTGCATCATATCTTCTAAATCCTTTATTTCCTATTACTCCCCAAGCCGAAAGAGAAATTACTTTAAAAGCATTATACTCTTCTTCGGCTATTTTATATTCTTCTGTTTCTGGATTTAAAGCTTTTAAATTGCTTTTAAATTTATTTTTTTCTTCGACTATTTCTTTAACAATCGTAGGCAATATTGTATTATTATTTTGTTTCACAAAACAAGTCCTGATTATTTTATTACTTTCTCTATCAGTAATATTTATAGCAATAGTATTCTCTTCTTGTTTTTCTCTCAAATTTTCAGAATCTAAACATAAATTAATAATAGAATATAAATAAGCTCCAGAAATATCATAAGAATGAATATCAAAAAATCTACCAGTTTCAAATGCTGCACGATAAGCACCTTCGAAATCTTCTTGTTCTCTTGAACTTTTTTTATTGGGTAATACTTGATTTCTCTTCTTGGCTTCTGTTAAAAGTTTCAAATCGAAAATACGAGAATTGTGGTATAAATCCTCAAATTCCACTTTAGCGTAACATCTTAACCAATCATAATGTTGTATCAAATTAAATTTCTTTTCTAACTTTAACATTCTATTAACATCATTTATATTTTTGATTTTTATTTCCTCAGTCAATTTTCCAAATTCCATATCTCCGCAAGATTCTTCTTTCAAATCTTCTTGAGCAATATAATCTAAAGCGTATGATTTCCTTTTATTCAAAGTGTATATTTTAAACCATTGCATTAAATCTATGATTGAAATCCCTGAAGGAAACCAAACATTGTCTACATCTTCTTTATCTTGTTCGTTCATTAATTTTCCCCACTCAGCCCTGCGACCTTGTTTTATGGGACTTATAGCTCTTGCAAAGTCGGCTCTCTTACCAAATAACTTCTTGTATCTATTATAAAGGTAAGGATAATCAAATTTAGTATTCCAAGACATCCATAAATCAAACTTTTCTTGTTCCATGTAATCTATAAAAGCGTTAAATAACTTCCGTTCATCTCCATCATAATCTGGTAGCCAGAAAGTCTTTATTTCATTTTTAAAATTATTATAAACACTTATACAACTAACAGGATATTTAACTTCTTTTACATTTGGAAATTCATCAGCTTTTACTTCTATATCTATAAGTGACCATTTTATTTTTGTCGGTGCAATCTGTTTTATTTTATCTATCATATACCTTCGGGTATAAACAATATCAGCTTCATAACTCTCATTGCTACGTTGTTTCCTTACCATGCCAGGCTCTGTGCAGAATATCTTTTTTAATTTCTGCCCATCAATAGCTTTATATTCTCCATGATTATCAGGTTCAAAATAATATGGGAAGAAATCTTCATCTTCTACAATTACTTGCTTCCCTTCGTCATTTCTACAGAACAGGAAAATTTTTCTCTTTTTATTACTAATATTTATTAATTTCATTATCTTTCCTTTATTATTATACCTTTACGATTTCGTCAACTACACCTTTTTTCTTACATTCTTTTGCTGTGAGCCATAATTCGCCCCTTCTCGCAGTTTCTAAATCTTCCTCTTTTAATTTAGTATGTTTTTTATAAATGTCATCCATTACAGCTTCTAATTTCTTTTCATACTTAACTCTATCAACTGCGTTCTGAACCTTATCACAAAGAAAAGTTGTAGAAGCATGTGTCATCCAAGCGGAATGTTCCGTTATTAGTCTTTTCTTTCCTACTATTGAAATTAGACTTGCCATACTACAAGCTTCTCCTACAATTATAGTATATACAGGAGTTTTTAATTCAAGAATAGTATCTACAATTGACATCCCTGCACCTATATCTCCACCTACACTATTGATTTCTAATAAGATTACTTGACGAGGATGTTGAACACTTAACGCCCTTAATTTTCTATTGACTTTATAAGCTAAATCAATATCTATTTCTCCATAAAGATAAGCTCTTCGACTACGATTTAAAATCTGTTCATAGATTTTTTCCTCATATTTATTTTTCCAGCTTTTCTTTCTTTTCTTTTTATTCATCCTTCTCATCACCTTTCTCTTCTCTTTCCTCACCATAGGTGTGATTTCTACTTGTTTTTAATGCACTGTCTGCTCTATATTTCCAACCTTTTAATTTTATTACTGCATAATTCAAATCTGGCACTTCAGAAATACAAGCGTCTCTTAAAGTTTCCTTGCCAGGTGCTCTACTCAATTGAATTTTTTGTCCAGCAACAGTAATTGTTTTCTCTTTTTTGTTAAGCTCGTATTCTGCCAATAAAGCAAAACTTCTACATGCTACATAAGTTTCCAAAGCTGCGGTCAAATCATAATAATATATTCTTAATTGATTATATATTAAATTAATTTCATCTTGTTTTTTCTGATAGAATTCTTTATCATTACACTCTGGATGATTTGTCATTTGTAAATCAATATCATCTAAATCTTTAAAATATTCTTCTTGTTCTACTTCTTGAAATATTTCAGCGACTTTTTTATTCATCGCTTCTATTGTTTTTGGTCTTTCATTCATGATGTTTTCTCCTTTTTACGAGGTCTTCCTCTGCCACGTTTTTTAGATTTCTCAGCAACAGTTTCTTTATTTGGTTTCTTTATTTGTTCATCTACAATAGCATCTTCTGTAGCATTAGCTTCCGCTTCTTGGCTTCTTCTAATCTTTTCTTTTTCATTTTCTGCACGAACTTTATCAAAAACTTTAGAAATAGGAATTCCTTCTCCTTCAATTTTATTTAAACAACCTTCTTTTTTTGTAAAACCACCTGAAAAATAAAACGGAAACCTTACCTCTGTTAATTCTGGTTTTGTTCCTTGTATTTGTGTTCTATCAATTTTAACCACACATTCAAATCCTATCTGCAATGTTTTACCATCTCCATTTTCATCTTCTACATGTATCTTTGGAGCATTTTTACCTTGTCCATGTCTCATATGCAGAATTAATTTTGAATAATGTTTCAACGCATTTCCACCTGTTAAGGCTTCTAATGCAATAAATCCTAATTTAGTTCTTGTCTGTCCGATTAAAAATAATGTAATACCTGCGGTTGCTAATGGATGATTAGCTTGTCTAAAAAAGATTGATAATTTTCGTGCAAGTAATGCCATAGTATCATCACTTAATGTTTTTTTCTTTCCTTTTTTATCTACTTGTTCTCCTTCTGGAGATAATGAATGAATAGAATCTAATATAATTACATCTACAGTTTTTTCTCTCGCATATTCTAAAATAGAATCTAAGCATTGTTCCGCTTTTGGGAATTGTCCTATCATTAATTCGTTTAAATTAACACCTAATTCTTCTGCCCTTGCCTTATCCAATTTTTCAAGAGCAATGTAATAAACAACTTTACCAGCTTTTTGACATCTTGCAACGTATTCTAAAGCTAAAGTAGTTTTACCGCAACCTTTATCTCCCCATACTGTAATTATTCTTCCGTTAGGAATCCCACCACCTAATAAATCATCAATCTCAGGAACTCCAGTAGTAGTTTTCGTTGTATAAACCATATCACTTCCAAAAGAGATAACAGCTTCTCCTGCTTTTTTATTTTGACTCCTTGCCAATACTTGAAATCTGGCAAGTTTTTGTTCTTTTGTCTGAGGGTATTCTTTCTTCTCTTTTATTTTAGTCATTGGTTTCCCACAACAATCTTTTTTCTTTATTGATGTGACTTTACATGATTCACATTTATATTTATTTTTTTTCTTAGTCATTTTAAGTTCTCCTTTATATTTTTCTTTTATTTCTTAATCAACAAAAATCAATTTTTTAGGTAATATTTTATGACAAAACCAAGCAACTCCAAAATGAGGAGCACCTTTGCCAGTAAAATCAATCCTTTTATTTAATACTAATAATTCTATACCATGTTTTTTAAACATTTTTCCTCTAAATTGCCCTTGCAAACTACTTATTGGCAATAACAATGCAAATGGTTTATTTGATTCAAAACATTTTTTAATAAATTTATCTTTTTTACTAAAAGGTGGATTTGTGATAATAATATTTATATTTTTGGGTATATCATCAATTAAAAAATTTCTATTTCCACTGGATAAACACTTAAAATTATTTTTATTCAAACATTTAACAATAGAATTACTTAACCTTGAAGTACACTCATAATAAATTTTATCTTTATTTAAAAATACTATCAATGGTAATATCGCTACTTCTGGAGTATAACATTCATCACTTTTTTCATTATTATTAGTCCTATTTAACATTTTAAGATTAGTTCCAGCCATTATCTACTCCTGTTCTTTTTCATACATTTCATACAAAAAATCGTTAAAAAAATCTTCGGCATTTAATACTGCAAATCTTTCCCCATGTTTATTCTGAATAAATAATACAGGTGTTCTTTTGCTTCTCATAGGAATCTCTTCAAGTAATTTATCCCAAGTAATTAAACTAACTACGGGATTTTTATAAGTTCCTTGAATCTTACATTCAATAGCCAGTGGGATATTTGTTTGCATATCATAACTTTCTGTAGAAGCACCACTTGCTTTGCTTGGTCGAGCATGTTTATCAATGACCTGTAACATCCCTGCTACCCATTGTTCTAATTTGTTTTTATAATCAGACATTTATAATTCCTTTTCCTTTTAAATAAATCAACATTTTAGCTTTTGCATTGGCTTCGGTGTCGGCTTCTATTTCTGCCATCCAATCTTTATGCCAATAATGCCCCCCATCACAAGATATTTCTAAATATTCAACAAGCCAACTATTTTTTAATTTTGTAATTACTAATGGGTATTCACTCATGTTTTGAGGTAACATTTCTCCCAACTCGGCAACTGTGAAGGCGGAGTAACTATAAATTCCTTGCCTACTACTTTCCATTTTTTTGTAATTATATATTCTTCCCTCAGTTGGTGTGCCATCTTTAATATTATATCCTACCCACCACCACAAACTCTCTTGTTTTACTCCAAGCTTTTTAAGTTTAATAGCATATTTTAAATCACAACAACCATGATTTTTCATAACTCTCCTTAATAAATATAATTGCTATGGTCTTTAGTATCTGCAACCATTTTCCTTAAAAATTTATGACAACTTTTCTTCTGATTCTTTAACTCGTTTCTTTCTGCAGAGGTCATTGGAATCATTTTACGTTCCTGTCGCATTTTTTCAATAGCACTTTTGCAATCAGTTATTCCATTCATAACATCTCCTTTATTTTTCTGCATTAGTCCCTTTTTCTATAATTCTAATTAATGCTTTTTCTAAAACATCAATTCCTCTTTGAAAAGCAATTATTTGACTATTATTATAAGAACGCTGTGGAAATTCATACAAAAGATTGTTTGCTATTTTTTTAATCTTCTTCACATCTCTATCTAATTGCTCTTTTTGTTTGGAGATTTGTTTTGCATTACTGTTGTGCGTTATCATTAAATATTTCCGTTCTTCCTTCAACTCTTTATTTTCGTCTACCAATTTGTCATAACCTTCACAATTTCTTTTTTCTAATTGTTTATTTTCATCTTGGAGTTTGGAGATGTATTGTTGCAAATTTTTATTCGATATTTTTAAAGGGTCTAATGCTGATTTGCTTGATATTAAATCAGATTCTAATTTTAATTTCTCTCCTACCAATTTAGAAATACAAGAACCATCCTTCAACTCCCTGTTTTCGTCTAAAAGAGTATCGTGTATTTTACTTAATGATTCAGGGTAAAAAGGGCAATCTTTGTGATGATAAATTTCTCCACCTGTATATACTTTGCAACCTGCTATACAAACTATCTCCCTATCTTTTTCTTTCATGACTTTCTCCTATATTTCTGGTATTTTTTTAATTGCGAATTCAAATTAATTAATATATCTTGACATTCTTGAACCTTTCCTATTATAAACTTTCTAATAACTTCTTCAGCTTCTTCATAAGTATCATAAGAAAATTGTGGTTTAGCTAAAAAATAATCGTTTATTTTTTTCTTATTAGCTTTCCAAACTTCATTCTCAGCATGTTTTGAATATATATAACGACCATTATTTAATTCATAATACTCCCATATTCGAGGAGGATTAAGAATATTTGAACTCCAATTAATTGCATAAACAGTCCCGACAGCTTTAAGTTCTTTCTTTTTCATATATTTTTCCTTTATGATAGTAATCCTGCTAATGATAAAACAAATGCGTCAGCTTCGTCTGGATTTTTAATCTTCACATTAAAATCAGTTTCTAAATAATTATGAACCAAATCTTTACATTTTATTTTTTTCTTTTCGCCTTTTTTATGTTTAATTTTTCCTTTTTTATCTTTAGTATCTCTTGTATAAACTTTCGCTTTTAATGTTCCTTCTGTTTCTTGTCTCTTTTGATTAAATCCAATTATACTTCTGGCAGTTGTTGCACCATAATAATAATAAGTATCAAAACATTTCTTTAAAACATGGTAAGTAAGTATTCCAAAATGGGCAAGTTTTATTAGAGATTCTACATTCTTACCATAATAACATCTTTCAATTACCAGTATTCTATGACATCTATATTGTCCTAAAAATTGTTTAAATTTTTCTAAAGCATCGGTATAATGGTCTGCCCTATGAAAGTGGTCATCTTTTTTTGAGGTAGCCAAAACTTCTAAATGTTCAATATATACATTCTTTTTATCTGATTTCAAAATGCAAATTCCTGTAAATGCAGGAGCAGTATCAAAACCTATACTTACAGTATCATATCTTATTCTTCTTCCTGTTTTTTTCTCTATTGTTTTAATATCAAGTTTGGTCATTTCTTTTTACCTTTCTTCTTCTCAGGCTTATCTTTTTTCTCAGATTTCTTTTCAGGTTTCGGTTCTTCTTTCACTTCAGGGGTGACTTCAGGGGTAGTAGCTTTCTTCTTTTCTAATTCTATTTCCTCAACAGTTTTTACTGTCCTACCTTCATCTTCATATTTACAAGGAATATTATAGATATTATCTATAGTTTCTCTAACCGCTTTAAATTTAAAATAAGTATTTAATCTATCATCAGGTTCTTGTCTTAAATATTTACATAACAATGCAGGAAATTGTCCTATCTGGTCAGGTGCAAAAAACTTATCATTATCCCTTAACTGCACAAAACAAATCATAACACTATTTGTCTTTTCTAATTTATCCACAAAACTATTAAATAAATTATCTGTTCTTGCAAAATCATTTGGCTTTACCCAATCATAAATTACTACAGAATGTTTCTCTAATATAATTTTTTCAGGGTCACTACATCTTATCTTCAAAAAGTCATCATTTTTTAATCCTAATCTCAAAGCTGTCTTAGCAAATCTACTTCCACTCTCATTAAAAATATAGTATGGTTTGATTCCTTGTTTTACTAATCTGAAAACCATATTCATAGCAAGTGTTGTCTTTCCGTATTTATTTTGAGAGCCTATTATAATTAAATCTCCCCAATTAAACTGTACATGACCATAAAAATAAGGCATTTTTAATTCAGTAATTGGGACTCCAATATCTAATATATTTCCATCCCATTCCATTTTCTGTATAATCTCATATTCATTTCGTCTCTTTATCACTTTATCCTCCTTTATTAAATGTCTGAGGGTTTTATCTAATCGTTTCTTATTTTCACCTTTTACTCTTTCACCAAAAATTGATAATTCAATTTCATCTTTTCTTGCGGTTTCCGAATCCCTTAAATATGCTAAAATCTGATGTGCCAATTCTACTTCATCGAATTCAATATATTTATCAAGTTGATTCACCATTGAATCTATAGTCCTTCTTTTCATAGGATGTTCTAAAAGATGTTGATTAAAAGTATGCAAAACAAATCGTGTCTCTTGAACATTTAATCCTTTCCGTAGAATTCCACCTAATCTAATAAATGAATTATTACAAGACCCTTCTAATCCATTATCTTTTAATAGAAAATCTTTTGGATTAATTTTAAAATCTTCATTCCTAATATCTTCTCTAATTTCTTCACTATCAGTTTTTCTTGGAACAGTTACCTTCGAAAGTATTAATTTCTTTAATTCCTCTGGCATTTTAATTATTTCTTCGTTTCCAACAAAACTACGAGGAGTATCATCAACTATACTTGGATAGCATAAAATGTAACCACCATCATTTTGAATATCTACTTTAAATTCGTCTATTCTGGTCTTAGGAATATCTTTTTCATATTGATAAATAAGATGTTGTCCTTTTCGAGTCAACTGCATTAAAGGTTTTCCCATTACATTCCGAATCTCTTCAGGAATTTTTTTCTGGTCTATATCAACAACAGTAACATTACTTATTTTTCCTGTTCTAAATCCTATATTTAATTTATTATCTAACCAATGATTCCATTCATTTTTATCTTTATGTTCTTTATTTGTCCAATCATTCTCAACAGGTATCTTAGTATTACTTGCTATAGGCACTAAGGAAAATCCATTATCTATAAAAAAATCTAACCATTTATCTATCTCATTTATTTCTACTTTTTTCTCTTCTGGAGATTTTTCTTTTACTTTAAATAAATCTTTTAAATGTTCTAAAATTGCTTCTTCATTCGCATCTGCCAAATCTGAATCTAAATGCTTAACAATATCAATTAATGTGAAATCATTATTACATTCGAAGCAGTGAACAATTGAAGTGTTTGGAATGACGTTAGCGGTGTGGGGTTCTTTTTTGCAATATGTGCATTTAACCATTATAACTTTCCCACGTTTTGAATAATCCCATTTCTTTAAATCAAAATAATCTAATAGGTGTCCGAGAATTATTTCTTTATACTCCATTATTTCTTTTCCTCTCTCTATTTTTATAAGCCTATTTGTAGACGTTCAGTAACTTCTTCTAATTCTTCAAAAAAAGAATCATTTTCTAAAGCTTCTTTAAAACAAACACTACAAATATCTTTAATATTTTTTGGAACTAAAATCTTCTCTTTTAAAACCTCAATTAATTCAATACCTTCTTTATTATAAAATTTTGAATTAGAATAATGTCCTCTACGAAGACATACATCACAAACAATAGTATAACCCATTCTATTCCTCTCTTAAATATTCTTCTGCTTCTAAAAGTTTTTGATGAAGTGGATTCATCCAATAAGTCCCTACCTTAATTATGGTAGGATTATTTGTTCCCTGTAATTGTAATAATGACCTCAAATTAGGAAATTCATTAGGATTTAAATTATTGTTCTTTACATAGAAGTCATATTGAACATTGCTACCTGCAAAAATATATGCTGTTATCATTTAAACTTATTCCTTATTTCGTCTGAACTTTTTTATGCTTTTTAATAAGTTCCCTTATAATCTTTCTTCTTGGTAATTTTCCTCTTAGATAAAAAGCATCAACTTCGCTTAAAGTCATTTCACTTAAAATATCATTTGCATATCCTCTAATTTTATAATCATCATTGTAGGTTTTCCACCCCTCAAGATATATAGCCATTTTAGTTACTCTATACCCCCAATGTCTTTTATCCATTCTTTCTCTGCCACCAGGCATTATTTAAACTCCTTCTTTATTTGGATATGGTTTTTGCCAATCCTCGCTTTGTAAATGCTCAATTTTATTTTGTATATAATCCACCATATCAATCAACTTGGTTATTTCTTCTACTCGCCTTAATTCTGACCAATCTTTTCTGTTCATGTTATTTTATTCTCAATCAGTTTTAACTTCAAAATAAAATAGACAGATAAGGTTGCCATAATCGCCAGAACGAATTGCCCTATTCCACATGCTAATCCGATTGCTACAAGAGCAAATAATAGACTCGCAGTTGTTATTCCTTCGACCATTCCTTTTCTACTTATTAACAACCCACTCCCAAAGAATCCGATTCCAACTATAGGGGCATACATTAATCTTGTCATATCTAAATTCTGATAATTAATAAACTGCAATCCTATAATTGTCAGCACAGTTACTCCAAAACAGATAAGCATTGTTCCTCTAAATCCCATCGGCTTATCTGATGTTTCTCTTTCTATTCCAATTAAGGCACTCAATAATAAACTCATTGCTATTTTAGAAAGCCAAATTAATTCTATCATTGTTAATCAACCTCCATAAACCCTCTCAAAAAATTCTTAATAAATACTGTTTTTATAGCTAATCCATGAGCAACATCCATTACTGGAAATATTCCAAAATAAGATAAATTACTTGCAAAAACTAATCCTAAAAGTTTACCTTCTTTATTAAAAACTCCTGAGCCAGAATAACCTCCCATTGTCGGAATCATATAAATATCTCCTATTGTAGATATTCCTGAATAAACACCTTCTCCATAAACAAAAAACCTACTTAAATGACTTCCAACAGTATAAACTTTCTCAGCAATTTCAGGGAAAGCTATCCCTTTAATTACTCGTTTGCCTGGAATCTTACCAGACACTTTAATTAATGCTAAATCAATATACTTTGATTTTTTAACAATCGTTGCAGGGTATTTATCATCATTAGCATAAGATTCTAAAATATATAATTCTTTAGCGTCTTTATCTTCTTCTGTAACAATATGTTTATTTGTTAAGATATAAGTATAATCTTCTGTTATCTTAACTACAACACCTGTCCCACACCAATCATTCTCTGTATCTTCTTCTTTTAACTGTCCAACAATATATACTGTTACAGATTTTAAATATTTATAAGAAGGTCGCTGTAAATAATTTTGTATATTTGCAATAACATTATTTACTTTTTTAACTTGGTTTAATGTTCTAACTTCCTTTGTTATTAAATCTCTTATTCCTTTCATTATATCTTTAATCGCTTTATCTGTTTTAATATCTTTTTCAGCTAAATCTCCTATCCTTTCCTTTACATCTTCTTTTACATCTTTAATGGATTTACCTATTCTAACATCTTTTTTAGTTAAATCCACTATTTCATTTTTCATATATTCAAGAGATTCTTTGACTTCTTTGGAAAAGTCAACCTGTTTTTTAGCCAATGTATTGATACACTCAAAAGCCACTATTTGATTTTGAGCTAACATATTTTGATTCTGAACAGTATTATTTAAACTTTTAATATTCTTTGAAGAATTTAAAATATTTACACTTAATAATACTATAACTAACCAATAAGCAATAGATGTAAATATCTTCCTAAGTGTTTCTTTTTTCATTCTCCTTCACCCTCTTTCGAGTTTTTTTATTTCTTTACTGTATTCTGAATCTTAGCAAGAAATCTATCATAAATTGAATCAATCAATTCCAAAATAGTATTAGGGTCAACTCTACCTGTCATTGATATTAAAGCGTCTCCTGTTGCCCTCGCTGCACATTGTCTCTCGATACTTACAGTTTTTCCACCATCATATGTATTACTATATTTACTTCCAGTTTGTTTACTACCAGTTGAAGCTGGTGCTGATGTCCCACCTTTTTTAGAAATAGAAGTTACCTGAATTTGACCTTTTGAATCTGTAGTATATTCAATTTCAACTTCATCATTTTCTTTTAATGCTTTTTTTGCAAATTCAAATTTCTGTTTCCCTGAAAATTTATCAGTATCAATAAGATTTCCCCATTTTCTTTCTCCTTTTTCATGAAAAAAGAACCCATGTTTCGACTTGCCTGTTTTTTCAAATTTTACTAACATTTTACTCCTCCTTTTTTTTTTTACACAGTTTTTTAATTTCTTTAATTTTAACTTTTTATTTTTATCCCTTTCCTTTCTCTTATTAACTTTCTTAACTTGCTGTTCATAAGTAACTACATGTTTATCCTCATAAATTTCCATGAATCTATCTCGAAGTTTCGTTCCTGGCAATAAATGTAGTTTTAATAATCTTCCATTACTTACATTCATTAATGCTTCTTCAATAGGTGTTTCCACAAATTCAGGAAGATGTAATAGATTAACTACCATTTCTCTTACTCTATAATCTTCTTTACTTAAAATAGGTTTAGTCAATCCATCAGAAACTTCTTTATATATTTTTTTAGCAATTGATTGATATGGATTAAAATTTGGTTCAGGTATTTTATATGCTTTCTTTTTTGGATGTGGGCTAAATATTTTGACGTTTGGATATTTCCAGCATTGTTCGAGGTCGCTATTATGAACTAAAACAGTATTATTTACAATATAATTATGATTTTTTTCAACTGTTAAATCATAATGTTTAAATTTTCTTTTTGCGATGATTTTTTTAATTAAAGTAATTTTTAATCCATTATTTAAATGTTGTTCATGATATTTCCAATTAGGATATTTTCTTAATAATGCAGGTTTACATATATTTAACATTTTTAATAATTCTGAACTATTTAATGAGAATCTTTCAACTAATTTGTATCCTTTTTTATGAGATGAAGTAAAAATATTTGAAGTTAAAATATTTAAATCCGTTAAATATTGTTTTATTATTTTCAATAGAGGCAAGTCTGTATTATCTATATGGGCTGATAATTGTAATTTAATTTCTAATAAAGAACCTTCGGCATCATAAAAACCTGCGACGAATCCTTTTTTAAATTCTTTTGACTTTTTGTTTTTATTTAAAAATCTAATTAAATAATCAAATCCAAGATTTAGATATAAACTTAAAAGATAATATTCTTTCTGTCTATCTTTATGATAACTTCTTCCAATCTCTACATTATAATCAAATAATTGTTTTACATATTTTCTAATTCTTTCAAGACATTCTTTATCTTTCATTTCATATTTAATAAATTTTTTCTCATAATTTATATGACCATCTCCTTTAGCTAATCCAAGAATATATCCTATTTTATAAGAATCTTTATATTTAATCTTAGGAATGGTTGTTTTTTTATGATACATTAATTCATCCCCCATTTTTAAATTTTTTGCTTTTTTCCATCCTTTAGAAGTTAAAAAATTATGATTTTCAGAACTTTTAATTGGCTTTTTATTATTTTCATAATAAATTAGATATTCTAAATTATGATTCTTAATATGAACTTTAAGCACTTGAGTAGGTTCAAATTTGTGTTTTTGTATATTATAAGAAATAATTTTATCATGTACTTTTATTCGATTTAATTCTTTTGTTGTCCCATCTGCTAATTTAATTCGTGTATCCCCTCCTAAACAATCATAGGTAACTAAAACAACTTCTCTATCGGTATAATGTCTACTGGCAACTGCCATAATATCATCGGCTTCAATTTTTGGAAGTTTTATCACATTCCAATTCGTAGCTATTTCTATATCATCTAATAATTCATTTCCTTCAGCATAAATCTTATCCCAATTTAAACCTGATTCTTCTCTTTGTTTAGTTCTGCCTGATTTATATTGCTCTTCATATTCTTTACGCCAATTTCCATGCCCGTCACAAGCAACGATAATAATATCTTCATGCCCCACTCCAATAATCTTTAAACAAGAAATAACAGATGTCATACAAATCCATTTCACAGGCATTGGGTTATGTGCAGTAGCATATCCTGAACGATGAATGAAGATACCCCAATCCAAGACGATTATTTTTCCCATTCTTCCTCCTCAAACACATTATCTCCCCATTCATCTATAAATAATTGAGATTGATTATTGCAATTATTAGCTTTATCATCATGATAAAGTTTACCATCTCTTATTATCCACTTTTCCCATCTTAAAATTTCGGTGTGGCAATAATTGCAAAATCCAATAACTTCATCAGAATAAGCTTCCATTCTATTTTCTCACCCATCTTTGTAGTAATTCATTTAATTTTAAATAACTTGCTTCCAAATCTCCAGAACCATCTAATTTAATTAAATCATCTTTAAAAGTATCAATCAAAGTTTCTGATTTATGATTCAGAGTTTTTTCCTGTGCTGTTCCATCTCTACCTATTAATCTTCCTTTGCGTGTTTCTTCTGGAACGTCAATATAAATTCCAACAAAGCCAAGTCGCTTTAATACTTCATGTTCGTTAGGAAATCTACAATCATCCATCACAAATTTTGGAACTTGTTTATTCAATAACTCAGCAGTTTTTCTTACTATAAGCATATCTTCTTCAAATCTATCTATCCAAATAGACTGTCTTATAGTATCTCTCCCTGCTTCTGTTCCAAGAATCTGTAATAATTTTCTATCTTTTTCTGTCATGTTAAAATACTTCTCAGCAATCATGTAAATCGGATATGCAAATTTTGCTATCTGATAACCATATTTCTCAATCAAAAATCTTGAACTATAACTTTTCCCTGCACCTGCTTTACCAACAAAATAAATATTAGGCAAGTTTTCTACATCAGCAATATTTGATATTTTTTTAATCAGTTCCCCTGCTAAATCCTGTAAATGTTTATCTCTGTCCATTCCCTTCTCCTTCTCTGGTTCTTTGTTCATATCTCTAATTTTAAAAAGTGAAATTTTGTTAATCTCTTTTTCTAAATCCAAAAATTCTTTTAGTCTTAGACATAATACTTTTTCAATAACATTATTACATCTATCACATAAATCATAATTTTTAGTTCTATCTCTTATATCTCTTTCCGATTGAAGTGCAGAACGTAAATCTGATTCTGGTGTTTGTATTCCTTTAAGTTCTGCTAATGTTACGGAAGTCTTAGACATCATATGAAGATTAACTACTATAATTCCACCGCAATTATCACAAGTTCTTAAATTACCCATTATTTTAATCCTTTAAATATTATAAATGTATATCGTATTCGTTTTCAATAAAATGTAAATAAGCATTTTCGCTGTCAAAGACATAACCATTACTGCCAAATACAGCGTCTAAAAGACTTTTCTTTAATTTTTCAATTGGTATATCTGTAATTAAATATACTGGTTTATTATAATCAAATCCAACAAAACTTTCTCCATAACTACCGCATGGAGAATCTCCTTTATTAAAAATAAAAGTTATCCAATTAGACATTCTTACATAATCCAAATCACCAGGAATATGAATTAAATTACCTTTATCATCAGTAATATCTTTACCTTTCCAAATTAATCTACTTGTTTTTCCATATTCACTGAAATTTCTTTCTTTAATCCATTCATCCCTTTTTTTATTTAAATCTGCTGTTCTCATTCCCACTTTAGCAAATTCTTGATTGCAGGGATTAATAGGATATATATTACGTTTTATTAATTCCTCTTCTAAAGATATTCTTTTTTTCTGTCCATCATCTTTTTCTGCTGTTTGTTCCATAGCCCCTATAAGATAGGTAATATATCTAAATTCATTAAGACGATTTTCTTCTTTTCTTTTACCTAACATTAAACATCACCATTTTTCTTAATCTTTTTATCCTCATACTTGCTAACTCTTCTACGATACAGTTCTAATTTTGCTCCCTCTAATGCACCAATAATATCATTATAATTTTGATATTTCTCACCTTTGACTTCAATATAAATATGAGCAATTTTGGTGAATAAATAATTCAAAGTTCCTGCAACTAATTTATTACCATTTACATGATAAAATAATGTCTTAAAAACATTTTTTATAGTTTCCAGTGCTATAGTCCAATGATTTTTATCGTGGTCTGTTAAATAAGGCATGTTATTCTCCTTTCTTCCTTCTACTACAAGTATACCATATCAGAGGGTATTATGTCAAGTCCTGTTATTCTTTTTCTCCTCTAAAAAACTCATAAGTCGTTTGGTATCTTTTAATTACAACTTTCCAAATATATTCTAAAACTACATCTATAAATACAATTCCGCTTCCTAACACTATCAATAATACAATATCTAACCATGTTGGAATGTCATTCATTTCCATCAAAATCTACTCCTACTCCTACACCCCAAATAAAAAATATTAATTTCTGTTCTTTTTCTGTATAATTTACAGTCACAGTATTATAAATAACAATATCAGCAGGGTCTGTATTCATTAGCGTTTCCATTTCATCTGCTAATATATGAAATCGTTCTTTAGGTATTCCTAACATCCTTACCATATTAGCAATGTATTCGCCTATTTCTTCTTTACTCATCATCTTTCTTTTCTCCTTCAAATATTTCAGGAAAAGCGATTAATAATGCAATCATGAGTATACATGAGCCAAGCACTATTGCGTATTCCACTATTTTCTTTCCCTTTTCTGTTCGTGTAATAAAACATATCCCGATACCTCAAATACAGGGTCATATTCTTTGATAAATCGTCTATGACATACTAAACAATTTAAAGTATCAGCACCTTTAGTCTCAATCTTATTCGTACAAATACAAACAAACACTTCCTGTCCTTTTTTATTTTCCATTATTTCCTTCTCCTTTTTTTCTTATTCTTTGCTTTATCTTCAAGTAATTCAAATTTCTCCAGAAGAAATGTAGTTACACTTCTTTTATCTCCTGGCAGGTCTAAATGCCCTGCAACTTTTCCTTCCGCACTTATAAATAAATGGGGGAATTCAAAGTCTCCAATCACTTCACCTTTTTTATATCGAATATTTTTTATAATTCCAATACCCTTACCAATCGGATATACTTTTCCTTGAGCATCTTTTACTACAGCTTTCAAACAATCATCAGAAAATATAGTTCCCTGATTATTTCTTCCTAATATTTTTATGATTCCTTTTAGCATAATATCTCCTTTTTAAATGTGCCACATTTTATCTGTGTAATGATTAAATAATATAATTAATGGTCTAATAATAAATCTATATATCAACAAACCAAAAATCAATAGTAAAGCAATTATCCCAACATATCAAATCCTTCCATTTAAAAATGCTACTTTTCTTATTGTGTTATAAACATATTTATTCATACAAGGATATTTATTATACACATCTTTTCTGTTTAAAAGTCTTTCTAATATTACCATTACTGCAACGCTTCGACAAACTCCCCCATCACAATTAATACTTATTTTATCTGCATTATTCTTTTTAACAAAATCTAAAATATCTTTAGCTTGTTTTGTATTAAATGGTTTTAATCCATGTGTATTATTAATATCTACATCATCAAATTGTAAATAAAGAATATCTTTCCAACCCTCTTTTAATTTAGGTGGAGTACCAAGTTCGCCATTACCTGTGCTATAAATACAGATAGCAATCTCATTATGTTGCGGAAATAAACTTTCCATCTGATTACGATTAAATGCTTGAATTAAAATATCTTTTTTCATTGATAAAACCTCTTACATTCTTTTGTAGCACCACCAATAAAACCTCCGCAATTAACAAAAGGATATAAACAATCCCATTCAACTGTCTTTTTTACTTTGCATGTTTTACATAAACTTTCTTCCCATTGTTTTTTTCCTTTATCAACACGTTCTTTCAATTCTTCTTTAAGAGCTTTTATTAATTTTTTACTGTATTTATAAACTTCTGAATCTTCATTAATAAATAATTTAAGTTCTCTATGAACCCAAGATTTTTTAAAGCATTTTTGACATTCACTAATTACAATAGCTGAATTAGCTTTACTATGACTTGATTTTAAAACGACAGCTTTTAATGATTCTGGCAAATACCATTGGTCTACATCTTCTAATTCTCCTTGCCCACATTCAGGACAATCCCATACACCTATTCTATGAGTAATACACTCAAAATTAGGTGGAGTCTCATATAAAATTTTGACTTCATTTTTCTCTTTAATTTTTTTCTTTTTTGTTTTCAATATAATATACTTCCCATCTTTACATATAACATTGAGAAGTTCTTTAATTTTATCTTCATCTAATAATTTAATAGCATTAATATATTGTGTTCCTTTTTTCCATTTGCCCACAATCCCTACTATATATTTTTTACGTTCTCCTCTTTCGGGATGTAAATGACCATTCCATACTTCTTCAATTATACGATTAACTTCTTCATATGCAGTTTCCATTGAAGATACCTTCATATCTTCGTTCCAGATTTTTATATCATCTCTAATTATACAAATAACTTTTATCATTTTAAATCCTCAAGGTCTTTTTTCTCTACTAATACTTGAACGTCAAAAAGTAAATTTACCATTTTTTGTGTAGCCCATTTTTCTATTATAAAAGCAACTTGCAATTCTCTTAAACTTTTTATAGCTTGTTTTTTTGTCATTTTAATTTTAATCGAACCCTTTAACTTTAAATTTCTTATTTTCTTTTCAGCTTTAGCAAGTGTTTTACCAACATCATAAGAAACTTTATGACGTTTTTTATCATCTGTATTAATTATTTCCCATAAAATCTTTTGTAATTTATTCATTATTCCTCCAAATTAGCTCTTAAATAATAAGCAATAGCTTGAGTTGCCAAAGATTGTTTTGCAATATCACCAAATTGTTTAACTGATTTCTGCAATGCTATGTCTCCTAATTCAATATAATATTGTTTTTGATTCTGATTATATTGAGAAGCTTTTACTGTTGTATGTTGCCAAGTAACCATAATTATAATTGCTATAGTAATTCCTACTATCCAACTTGCAATATTTTCTTTTCTATCGTTTTTCATTTATTTATCTCCTTTACACTAACTCTTTTAACATTATCAAATCTTCCAAACACTTTTTGAGCTACATCACAAGCTTTATCATATCTCTCAAATTCTTCTTCTTTTATTTTTCCATCTTTAAATAAAATAATTACTTTAGTCATTCTCTTATCCTTATAAAAGGTTCATTATCTTCCCATATTATATCAATTCCTTTATATTCCTGTCTCATTTCATATGCTGTTTTGACAATATTAAGTTCTAATTCTTTTTCAAATTTATTTTTCAATAACATATTTATTTCTATACTTGAAGGAATTTTAAAAGTCAAAGTATAATAATGTATCAACATCTCATCTAATATTTGAATTATTTTCATAATTAAAACTCCACATTAACTCCAATTATACCTCTGTCATCACCTTTATATCCTTTTCCTAATCCGCAATTCATATAAGTATTCTCAAACACAAACTTTCTTATCTTATAACTCACTGATAAATATCCACCTTTATTCGTAGCGATTACTTCACTCCTTAATTGCCATAGTCTCGCAAATCTATATCCGATTCCTGCTTCCATACCTGTATAGTTTAATCCGCTTCCTAAACCATAGAACCCGATAATCTTATTTTCAAATCCATAAGGTTTTAATTTATCTGATTCTGGAATATCTCCTACTTTTACTTTGGCATATACCTCTTTAGATTTAGAATTTATCCAATCCCATTTAGTAGAATCTTTTGCCTTATGAATAGCGAGGTTCGGCATATAAGGGTATTCTTTAGGTGCTTTCATTGTTAGTTCTTCTTTATATCCAATATCAATTACAGGTTGAGTATTTCTTAATCCTTTCCAATACCAATACGAAGCAAAAAGACTCACGACAATTAAATATATAATTAGCTTTCGTAAGTCTAATATTTGCCCTATTGACTTGACCCAATTCCCCACGCCACGCAATTCAAATAATTCTTTAGCTTTTTCTCTATCAAATTTTTTAATCATTATCTAACTCTTATCTGTCCCTTCTCATTTAAGTCAAAACCTAATTCATAATCAACGGCTGTATGCAATATAATTTTGTCATCGGCATGAAATGTTACTAAATTTCCTGCAGTTAGTTTTTTTCCATTATGGTCTACTGCAATAACGCTAACCCCATATCCTAATTTTTCGAAAGCTAATCGAGTAGGTTCTTTTACAATTTCCTCCTGCTGTTCATAAATTTCTAAGTCCATTTTATCCTCCTATTTTTTTACAATTTCACACATTCGTTTTTCTACAATAGAATCATCTTCTTCAAAAATATAAGATTCTCTACCTGTATATGGATTAGTAGTTTCACCTTTAACTGTATTAATTTTCTCACCTGATTTAAATGGTTTTCTTGAAATCTTTTTCACTTTCATAATTGCTCCATAATATAATTTATTTCTTTTTTAAGTTTTAATTTTCTGGTGAATAAATAATTTTTTCCATTATAATATAATTCTACTTTTTCTGGATAATCAAAGGCTTCTAATCCATCATCAGAATATCTCATTCCTTTATGGAGCATATTTTTAATTTCTTTTTTTATAAAGCTTAAAGATAAACCTGCTTTAAGTTCTTCGTTTATATAACAAAGAGTTACTCCAGCCCCATTATCAAAAAATACTTTATAACGTGATTTCATAATATCTCCTTACCTTACGATAAATTTTCCCATTGCTTTAGGCATTTTATTTCTTCTTTTAATTTAATGATTTCTTTTTCTAATATTAAAATAGCTTGTCCATAATTTTCTGCACCAGTAAATATTCTATCTCCACTCAATTCATTATTGATTGTAGGACTTTCTTCAACTCCAAAAACAACGCTAATCGGCTTAGTCGGAATGAATATAAGTATAAGAAAACAAACAACTAACAACATCATCAAAAAATCTCCATGAGTAGAAAAAGTCAATTTTTTCATGTAAAATCTCCTTTCAAATTAACATTTATATCCCTCTACTATAAGTATACCATATTGAGGGGTCTTTTGTCAAGGGGTAAATCCAACTATTTTAAAATATTTTTAATACTCTCTAAAGCGATATATACTCTTTTACTTTTCTTTATTTTTTCCTTTAGAATTTCTCCGCATTTTTTTATAAGATAATTATTTTTCATTTTACTCTCCTTTCAAATTCTCTCTCTTCTTCTTCCCCCCTTACAATCCCCCTATTAATAACTCTCTTATATATATATATATATATATATTATTCGTGTTTACTAAGTAAACACTCATGAATCAAATTCATTTCTGAATTTGTTTAATAGCTTTATAAAGTTCATATTTGCGTAACTCTCTTCCTGGTAAGCAGTGCAACCCACCGCACTATCTATTATACCAAACTACATGAGTAAATTTATCATCTATTCCATTTTTCTTTACATGAGAAGGTTTAACTTCCTTGTCTGACATTTTATCTTCAAAAGCATAATATCCAAAACCATCATAATCAATAAATCCTCCACTATCAACACATTCTAACCAATGTTTTAAAGTCATCATATCACCATTAGTATCAATAGGTTCAAATTTTATTTCTGCTCTTGTAATTGTTATATCTACTTTATCTCCTTTTTGCCACCCATCTTCTTCATCAACTATAATAAAAGAATTAACAATTAAATATTTCCCTCCCCATTTCCATTTTTGTTCTGAAACATAACCAGTTCCTCCTTCTTTTTCCATATTATCCTCCTTTATTCAAAACAATATTGATTTACCTTTAATAGTTAATTTTCTAAATGCCCAAATAAATAGACCGAATACTAATACAACTATCATTGCTGAACAAATTGCTAAACCAATGATAATTACAAGTTCTTTACAATGTAACCACATTAATTGGGAAATTAAAAATACAACTTTAATAATACTTATTGTAAATAATCCACATACAAGTAAAGCAATTCTATCTAACATTATTTCCCCCTTTTCTTCGGCAATAATGATTTTAATTGCCTTAACATTTTATTAGCATTGATTAACCATTCTTTCCATGTAGCTGATTGATTCACCAATGCCCATTTATTCTTTATTTTATGACCACAACAATAACCATATTTAATAGCTAAAGGACAACTCTCATCACAATGTAAATCTATGGTATGATATTTATCACAAAGAGGACAATCACACCCTCCCTAAGATTCTCCTATAGTCTGTCTCATTATTATATAACTTGCATAATCTTCTGGTTCTTTTTTAACCCATGCTATCATTCTTTCCCAATGCTTAATAGATTCTTTAATAGCTTTTAATTTTGTCATTTCTTTTCCTCCTTTGGTTCTAAAAATCCTTTACCACATTCCATACATTCATAAGGCATACCATCTTTACGAGTGCAAACTAAAGTAAGTTCACAAATATGTTTTTTCATTTCTTCACCACCTTTATAACATCTTTTATATTGTTGACTATCTTATAGTATTTTTTATCAATATTTTTAATGTTATTTCCCATTGGAACTATCCTGAAACCTAATATCTTATATATTTTTCTATAAAGTAGCCTTGCTATTTTTTCTTTATCTATCTCAATCTCAATATCATTAATAGCATTTATTAAATCTACTCTTGTTTCACATTCTACACATAAAAATTGAGATATAAATTTTTTTAGTTTCATTGTATCTCCTTTCTATTTTATTAACCACAATACAAATGCACTTCCAATTCCAAATTCTACAATCTTCCAAGCGTCTAATTTATATTTCATTGCTAATTTATTAAACACTTTTAACTGAGCAAGTTTATTCATTGGGAATATTCTATATCCTAAGACCGCTATTAATAAATATACCCATACAGGTTTATTAGGATTCAAAATCATAAAAGGGAATAAATAATAACTCATACTGATAAAGCCAAGATAGGCATAATCTTCTTTTGATTTAGTTTTAAATATAGAATTTTTTAAACCTATTTGTTCTTCTATATAAGTTCTATCAATATTTTCACAGCTTTCTCCATACCCTAATAGACTTTCCAGAGCAGTTAAACATATGACCGCTAACGCAGGATTAAGGGCAAATACAGACATATTTGTGAACCATAAGCAATAAAGCCCTATAATCATAAATGCTGATAGATAAGCCCTTAAATATCCTCGAATAAATGAAGGGTATTTATATCCTCTAAAACACCATATTAGACCGCAGATAATCGGGAATAATATTTTTAACATTATTCTCTCCCTTCAATTTCAGTTATTATTTTTTCTGCATTTTCAATATAAAGTTGATAACCACCAATAAGATTTTGAGGTAAATTACAACTCAATAACCCTTTTAATGCTTCTAATAATTTAGGGGCAGAAACGATAAGTTTCGCATTTGCTTTATCTTCCTCGTTTAAATTTAAAAAATCATCAGGTAATTTAACAATCATTCTCCAATTATTTGTCATTATTTCATTACCCTCAATTAACCATTCTTCTTGTGTATGTTTATCCATTGTATCTCCTTTCAACTTTATAAAGTTTAACTTCCCATCCTTTTATTCCATTCTTTGATATATTTTTTAAATCCTTTAATATCATCATTATCTTTAAGTTTATTTTCTATTATTGCTTGTCTTAGGAGAAATGGTAAACCATCATGTTCATCTAACATTCCTACAATTTCTTCCATACCTTTATCATTACAATCATTTTTATCCAATAAACCTCCAAAGATTTCTGCAATTTTTCTCATAATTTCTATTGCTTCTTTATTACTTCCTAAATGTAATTCTATCATATTTCTTGTCGCTAAATCTGTTCCTGCAAAGATGGTTAATGTCCTTTTTGTTTTATATTCAAAGAAAAAGTGATACATTCCTAAACTTATTGTATGGCAACTTTCAATATCAACTTTAACTTTCAGATGGTTTTCTATAACATCCTTAATATCATCTAATTCTATTTTGCTATTTAAATATAATTTTGTCGTTTCTCCCATTTCATACCTTCCTTTCTATTCCGTTCCTCTTATACCCTGTTATAAACACATTTTCTCGCTTATCAAATACTAATAAACATTTAGTATGCAATTCAGGATACCATATCTTTAATGTTTCATCATCTTCTTTCAATACATTCAAATTACCCATGAATAATTTTCTCATTAAAATTTCTTCTAAATTTCTAACTAATTTTTTTTTCAATCCCAAATCTTTGCCATATTCTGTGTTTAAAATGTTTCCTAAATTTAAGAAGTCTACCTTGTGGCATTAAATTTCCTTTCTATTTATAACAATCGTATTCGATTGCTTTCATGGTAACAAACATCTGACTTTTAAATTTACCATACACCTTTGTTTCTTCTTGTAAAAAAATTATCATTGAATTGACCAAAAAAGTAATCAATAATATTATCGGGGCTAATTTAAGCATTGTAATTAAATCTTCTTTAAATTGTCTATTCATTATTTTATTCTCCCTTCATATGTTTTCTTAATAGCTGATAATTTAATATGTAAATAATGGTCTAAAATAGTTTGAACACTTATACCAACCATTTCAGAAATT